>Ga0256833_1000463_pt1 | contig 31980 bp, 27 predicted proteins | sample 356284metaG_FD_190535 | JGI IMG/M metagenome (GOLD analysis project Ga0256833, IMG submission 190535) | Hydrothermal vent microbial communities from Mid Atlantic Ridge, Atlantic Ocean - 356-284 | ecosystem: Environmental > Aquatic > Marine > Hydrothermal vents | place: Atlantic Ocean: Mid... | reverse complement strand
AAGATACCGAATAAATAAATCACACTTGAACCGACATTAACTCACTTTATGTATGGAAACATATACCTGTGTAGGATGATCATGATCAGGAAGAAACACCCATGGATTGCTATCTGGATTGCGAACCCTTAAAGGAATATTCCCTACATATATACTTTGCCATACCCAGATGGAAATCTTTTCCCCTTTTTTCAAATAAACAACATCACTGACATTTGGTGCTAAATTATTTTGTGCAACAGGACCTCCACCTTCATTTGTATCCCGATATGCCATCAGTTTATTCCCCTGCGCATACATTAAATTCACACCGTTAATATCTTTCTTCATAATCGCGATTGAGACATAACCTCCTTCTTGAGGAATACCAGATATGGTTGTAACTTCTGCCTCATTATCATTAATCACAATATATGAAATATATGCAAAATCCACTCTTGCATTTACCTGATACTATCCATCTTCCGTCGCGGTAAATTGATGAAGATATGTAGGAGGGGGATTAGTACCTCCCGTATAAGGTGCCACAGGTGTATTTGCAGGAGCAAGAGGATAAGGCATCAATGCAAACTCTGAATGTTGGTCATAACTAAATGAAGTATAATAAACAGGAGTCCAATATGCATAGCTTATCCCTTGACCATACTCCCCGTTTGGATCGTTATTTATATAAGTATTATTCTGTTGATATACTCTGCACCGGCTTTGATTATTAATATCTACTATACCTGTAGGAGCTGACTTTATCATTGTTTGACCATCCCCTTGAGATGAAGAAACCAAATTCTGTCCTTTTACTATTTTAAACGTCCCTTTATTCCCCATAACATCCGTTTCATTAATATCAACACCCACAGTATAATTTGTTGAGCCGGTATTTAGAAAGATCATCGAAGTATAGCCGGTACCAAAATTATTTTCCAAAGCCATCATTGGATTTGATGTAATCGTAGCATCAAATAAAAATATGTGAAACTGATAATTTGGATTTGTAAGTCCAATTCCAACAAAATCAGTTAAATTCGTATTGTGAAAAGAGTTGGGATTTGTACGATCCCAATAGTTATTCACAACGACAGTTTCCCATTGTGGTGAAGCAGAAGTTCCGGAATTATACATCAGTTCATTAGAGGTAGTATTATAAATAATCAATCCGTTTGCAGGATTTGAAATTCCCGAAGAATTTGTTAAACGGGGAATTAATAATCCCTTTGATGTTGAAGTGACTTCAAGCATTGCCGAAGCATCCGGAGTGGTTGTCCCAATTCCAACAGATTGTGAAAAAGCTGCAGAAAATGAAAGAAAAAATGCTAAAAATAAGTTTATATTTTTCATGTTATAAAGTTTTGGTGCTCAATTGACCAAAGTTATAACAAAACCGTTAATATGTCAAGGGTTAAAACTTGAAATATATCATCTTTTTAGTATGTTTAGCAGTTTTTTTATTAAATGAATCAAAAGTTCACAAAATAATTGATAAATAAAGTTGTTTTTATCTTTAATGATTCTATTCCGGGAGTAATATTTAGTTAATACCTATTGTTTTTTCAATGACAACTGAATACGTTTTCGCACCAAATCCACATTTAAAACTCTGACATTCACTTCCTGATTCAATGATACTATATCTTTGGGATCACTTACAAATTTATCCGCCAATTCCGAGATATGTATCAATCCGTTTTCCTTTATCCCGATATTTACAAACACCCCAAAATTGGTTATATTTGTAATTTTCCCTTTTATCATCATTCCTTCGTTCAAATCCTCAATGGATTTCACTCTGTCATCAAACGAAAATACAGAAGCCTTACCTCTTGGGTCCAACCCCGGTTTTTCCAATTCTCTTATAATATCTTTAAGTGTAGGCAATCCAATATCAACAGTAATATATTTTTCCAATTTCATATTTTTCAGCAATTGCTTATTCTCTACTATATTTTCTACTTCAACATTGTTTTCTACAGCCATTTTTTCCACTATAATGTAATGCTCCGGATGAACAGCCGTATTATCCAGTGGATTATCCGCTTCTCTTATTCTTAAAAAACCGGCTGCTTGCTGAAATGCTTTTTCTCCTAAACGCGGAACATTTTTCAACTGTTTTCTATTTTTAAAACCACCAACTTTTGACCTGTAAGCAACAATATTTTTTGCCAGAACAGGACCTAAACCGGATACATAAGCCAATAAGTGTACTGATGCTGTATTCAGGTTAATACCGACTTGATTTACTGCGCTCTCCACTGTCCTGTCAAGTTTTTCTTTTAGCAATTTTTGATTGACATCATGTTGATATTGACCAATCCCCAATGACTTGGGATCAATTTTTACCAATTCCGCTAAAGGATCCATCAATCTTCTTCCTATCGATACTGCACCTCTCACCGTGATATCTTTAGCAGGAAATTCTTCACGAGCTATTTTACTTGCCGAATATATTGATGCGCCGTCTTCATTAACATAATATAGGTAAATACTTTTTCCCAAATCCAAAGACTCCAGCCAATCCATTGTTTCCCTCCCGGCTGTACCGTCTCCTACTGCAATTACTTCAATATTATATTTTTTAATCATGGATAAAACCAAATCCTCTGCATCAATTTTACTATTATGGGGTGGATGCGGGAAAATCACGGATTCCATGAGCAAATCACCAGTATCGTCCAAACACACTATTTTGCATCCTGTCCTGAATCCCGGATCTATTGCCAAAGTCCTTTTTTGACCCACGGGTGGAGCAAGCAGCAATTGCCTCAAATTTTCTTCAAATACCTCTATTGCTTCCCTGTCTGCTTTGTCTTTATACTTTGCTCGCATTTCCGTTTCAATAGCCGGAGCGATTAATCTGTTATAGCTATCTTGTAAGGCATCCTGAATCAAATCTTTCACAGGACTATATTTCCGTATAACGATTCTTTCCATTTTATTAAAAAGGATGTCTTCATCTACAAGAAATTTCAGTCTTAGAAATTTTTCTTTCTCCCCTCTCATAATCGCTAGAAAACGATGAGATGGAATCCTGTTCAATTTTTCGCTAAAATCAAAATAATCTTTATACTTAACTGCATCTTCTTTCTTGGATTTAATCACTTTTGCATCTAAATATGCATGCCTGTCAAATTCTTGTCTGACTAAATCCCTGATTATAGTATTTTCGCTTATCAATTCGGCGATGATATCTTTTGCTCCATGTATTGCTTCTTCAACAGAAGAAATATTTTCATTTAAAAATCTTTTTGCAAAATTATAAATATCATTGTTCTTTTGTTCAAAAATATAACTTGCCAAAGGTTCAAGTCCGTTTTCCCTTGCTTTTGCAGCTTTAGTCTTTTTACTTCTTTTAAAAGGCAAATACAAATCCTCAATCTCCACTGAATCAAAAGAAGCAACAATTTTATTTTTCAGTTCATCAGTCAAGCTACCTTGTTCTTCAATAGACTTTAAAATAAATTCCTTCCGCTTAATCAATTCTTTCAGAGAATTATATTTTTCTTCTATTAAAACAATATTTTCCTCATTCATCGAACCGGTCAATTCCTTTCTGTACCTTGCTATAAAAGGTATGGTAGATCCTTCATCCAGCAGATTTATCACATTTTCTACATTCCTTTTATTTATTGATAACTCTTCTGAAATCAATCTTATAATTATCTTTTTCATTATACTCTTCACTTTTAGTAAGAATAATATTATTTTTTTAAATATCTTCCTGTATATGATTTATCACAATTCACCAAGTCCTCTACCCTACCCTGAAAAACAAGATATCCTCCTCTATCGCCTCCTTCAGGACCAAGATCTATAATCCAATCCGCTGCTTTTATTATATCCATGTTGTGTTCAATGACCAATACAGTATGACCTCTTTCGACAAGAGCATTCAGAGAATCAAGCAATTTTGCAACATCATGATAGTGAAGCCCTGTCGTAGGCTCATCAAAAATAAAGAAAATATTGTTACCATCTTCTTTTTTTGATAAGAATGAAGCCAGTTTTATTCGTTGAGCTTCCCCTCCCGAAAGCGTATTTGAAGACTGTCCTAATTTCACATATCCAAGGCCGACTTCATCAAGAGCTTTCAATCTTTTTGTAATCTCCTTGTGATCATTGAAAAACACAAGTGCTTCTTCAATTGTCATATCCAAAACATCATAGATATTTTTCCCTCTATACTGAACTTCCAATATTTCTTTCTTAAATCTCTTACCACCACATTCATCACATACCAGCTTTATATCGGCAAGAAATTGCATTTCCACATTTATTTCGCCTTCACCTTTGCATGTTTCACATCTTCCTCCATCGGTATTAAAGGAAAAATAACCCGGCTTATAACCTCTGATTTTAGACAATTGTTGTAAGGAAAAAAGTTTACGTATATGATCATACGCTTTCACATAAGTTACAGGATTGGATCGTGATGATTTACCTATAGGTTTTTGATTGACATATTCCACTTGTTTGATCAGGTTGATATCTCCCGATATTGAATTAAGAGGAGCATTTTCATTTGACAAAACCGAATTAAGTCCCGGTTCTATAATTTCTTTTACCAAGGTCGATTTTCCACTACCCGAAACACCTGTTATCACCGTCAATGCATTTAATGGTATTTTTACATCTATTCCTTTCAAATTGTGTTTTCTGGCATTTTTGATAAATATATTTGCGATTAATTTTCTTTTTTGATTTGGAACGGGTATTTTTTTTAATCCGTTAAAATATGACGATGTAAGATTGCTATTTCCCAATTGCTTAAAATCCTTAATTTTTCCGGAAAACACAATTTCACCTCCATGAATACCAGCAAAAGGACCAATATCAACAATATAATCCGCATTGGCTATGATATTTTCCTCATGCTCTACCACTATCACAGTATTTTCAAGGTCTCTGAGTTTTTTCAAAACCTTAACCAATAAATTTATATCTCTCGGATGCAATCCAATACTAGGTTCATCCAAGATATAAAGTGAATTTGTCAAATTGCTTCCTAAAATTCGTGTCAGATTTATTCTCTGCGTTTCACCTCCGCTTAAAGTATTGCTCAATCTATTCAATGTCAAATATCCCAATCCGACATCTTTCATAACCTGCAAACGGCTTTTTATTTCCGTCAGCAATCTTTTTGATATTTTACGTTGGTAGTCAGACAAATCAAGTTTTTCAAAAAACACCAAAAGATCATCAATGGATATTTCCACCAATTCCATTATATTTTTCCCTCCTATTTTGACATAAGAAGCCTCTTCTCTCAACCTGCCACCTTTACATACGTCACAGATGGTTCTTCCCCGGTATCTTGCCAGCAATACCCTGTTTTGGATTTTATATGCTTTAGCTTGCAATTCTTCGAAAAACCCCATTATTCCACCAAAATGTTCATTACCATTCCATAAAAAATCTTTTTCACTTTCCGACAAATCCATGTATGGTCTGTGAATCGGAAAATTAAAAAATTCCGAATGCATTATCAATTCTTGCTTCCATTTTCCAAATTTATCACCATTCCAACAAGCAACTGCTCCTTCAAATACGGATTTTGTTGTATCCGGAATTACTTTATTGGGATCAATACCGATGATTCTTCCATAACCTTCACATTTTTTACAAGCACCGAGAGAATTATTAAAATTAAACAATTGAGGTGTAGGAAAAATAAAATTTATTCCATCAAGTTCAAACTTATTATTAAATTCAATCCATTTTTGCCCTTGTACCATTACCCTGCACACACCCGTACTTTCATTAAATGCAGTTTGGACAGAATCCGCCACCCTTTCCAGTGTTTCCTCATTTTCATCAGTAACGATCCTGTCAATAAGGATATTTAATTTTGATGCCTCTTTGCTATCCAAAGTCTTGTTAAGATCAAACGGAGGATTATCCAATAAGTCTTCAATTCTGATAATGTCTCCGTTATAAAGCAAACGAGGAAAACCTTTTTCCAACACATATTTTAATTCATCCTTTATAAAACGTGTGTCATTTTTATGCAAAGGAATAAATATTAATACTTTTGTTCCAGGTGACATATCTTTCACATATTGTACTACATCCGTAGCTGTATGTTTTTTAACTATATTACCGGATTTTGGCGAATATGTAATACCTATTCTAGCATATAACATCCTGAGATATTCATATATTTCGGTCATGGTACCGACAGTTGAACGAGCATTGCCGCCAACTACTTTTTGCTCAATCGCAATTGCCGGACTTAAGCCTGTGATATATTCCACCTCAGGTTTTTTCATTCTGGACAAAAATTGCCTCGCATAAGAAGACAAACTTTCGACATATCTCCTTTGACCCTCTGCAAATAAAACATCCATAACCAATGAAGATTTACCCGATCCTGAAACTCCGGTGACTACAATCAAATTGTTTTTCGGAATTGATAAATCTATATTTTTAAGATTATTTGTAGTAGCACCCTTTACAATAATCTTATCAGTAATCTGTAACTTTTTTGCTTTTGGCATCGTTCATTTAATATAAAACTGCAATTTTACATAAATCAAACGGTATTTTTGTTAAAAATTAGTTAAAAGAAGAAAAAAAATAAAAAAAACTGCTCAAAGATTTGACTTTTGATAATTTTTATTTACATTTGCATTGCTAATGAGAAAAATTATTTCTATTAACCTAAAAAATTATTGCCTATAGACATCATAACATCTACACTTAAATAATTAAAATACGATATTTATGGATAAAGATGTTATGGCGTTAACTGACCAGGAGCTCATAAACGAGTACATCAATGGCAATGAGAAATCTTTCGAAGTTTTACTTTCTAGGCACAAAGACAAGATATATACTTCTATATATCTATTTGTGAAAGATCAGGAGCTTGCCGAAGATATTTTTCAGGATGTATTTATTAAAATCATCAAATCTTTGAAAAAAGGTAAATACAACCATCAAGGTAAATTCCTGCAATGGGCAATGCGTATTTCATATAATATGTGTGTTGATCATTTCAGAAAATCCAAAAGGAGAACAAAAATTTCTCCCACGGAAACTTTTGATATTTTTGATATTCTCCAAACTCATGAAGAGAATATGGAACAGAAAATTATCAAAAGTCAAATACATAAAAAATTGAGAAAAGTCGTGGATAAATTACCCGATGAACAAAGAGAAGTTGTTATCCTCAGACATTATGCGGATATGAGTTTCAAAGAAATAGCTGAATTAACAAAAGTAAGTATCAATACGGCTCTGGGTAGAATGAGATATGCCCTGATAAATATGCGAAAAACCATTGAAGAAGAAAATATTCAGTTGGTTTAACTCTAATTAGTGTATATAACTATCAGGGTAAAGGCTTTATGACTTAAAAATTTTGTTTTTGCCTTAAAAATATCCAAGCTGAACAGTTAAACCAGTACAAAATATAAGTTTTGGTTTGTTAACTGAAAAGGGATTGTCAAAATTTGACAATCCCTTTTTTCATAACTATTCTTCTTCTTTTTTAAATTCATTGTCATAAGCATGAATAATCTTTTTGACCAGCCTGTGCCTGACAACATCATCTTTGCTCATCCTGACTTCACCGATTCCTTCTATAGGTTTCAGAAGATCAAGAGCCTTTGATAATCCCGAATATTGATGGCGCGGCAAATCGATCTGGGTCAAATCACCTGTAACAATACATTTCGCATTAGGACCTAAACGTGTAAGAAACATTTTTATCTGTACCGAAGTGGCATTTTGAGCTTCGTCTAAGATCACAAACGCATTATCCAGGGTTCTACCTCTCATAAATGCAAGGGGAGCAACTTCAATAACCCTGTTGGCAATAAATTGCTTAAGCCGTTCGGGATGAATCATATCATCCAACGCATCGTAAAGAGGTCTTAAATAAGGATCTACCTTATCCTTCATATCACCCGGTAAAAATCCAAGATTTTCTCCTGCTTCAACAGCAGGCCTGGTTAAAATTATCTTCTTCACCAATCTGTTCCTGAGTGCTCTTACAGCAAGGGCAACTGCAGTATATGTTTTACCTGTACCGGCAGGCCCAACAGCAAAAACAATATCATTTACCGCACTCATTTCAACGAGCTTTTTTTGATTTGCTGTTTTTGCCTTTACAGGTCTACCGTCCCTTCCATGCACTATCGCTTTACCGCTTTTTCCAGAGGGTATTTTACCTCTAATAGGATTTTCTCCACCCACCAATTCCCTTACCGACTGTTCGGATAATTCATTATGTTCTCTGATGATACGCAACATCAATTCAATTTTTTCCTTAACTTTTTGTGCATCTTTTTTATTTCCGCTCAATTTAAGTAAATCGCCCCTCGTCGTAATACTTACATCAGGAAAAGCTGATTTTAAAATTTTTATTTTTGAATCATGAATACCATAAAACTCCAACGGATCAACGCCATTCAATTTTAATAATATTTCGCTTATTTTTTCCACTGACAATTTATTTTTTTATCTAAAAACAACAATAATCTATCAAAAAGAATCATTTTTGCCGAATTAAACTTCTATAACAAAATATTTATAATCCCTTAACTGATTTATACAAATGTACACGAAATTTTCCATTTTTCGAAATCTAACGATAACGAATACAAAAAACATAAAAAAAACTCTTACAAATTTAAGTTTTTATTAAAATATTAACAATTTCCAACATATATATATACCTTTGTATTAAATATCAGGATTAATGTCAATAATAACTTTTACTACAGATTTTGGAAAAAACAACTACAATATAGCATCTTTGAAAGGTGCTATTGTTTCCAATTCCCCAAATAGTAAATTTATTGATATTTCAAATGAAATTAGCAATTATGACATTATTGAAGGAACTTTTGTATTAGAAAATTCTTATAATTTTTTTCCGGAAAAAACTATTCACATTATTGTCATCAACAGTTTTTATGCATCCAGAGTCAGACTATTGCTTTTGAAACGAAAGGGATATTATTTCATTGCTCCGGATAATGGCATTCTTTCACTTTTGTTTGAAGATATTGAAGCTAAAAATCTCAGATATCTGGAATATGGCTTAACAACAGGGGATTTATATAGAAATATTGCAAAATTGATAAGAGAAATAGACTCAGGTAAAAATTTTAATGAGATTGCTTATGAGACTAAAAATTTCATCAAAAGAATCTCTATCAAACCGGTCATAGCAAATGATACAATCAGAGCATCTGTCATCCATATAGACAGATTTGGAAATTGCATTCTAAATATCAAAAAAGAAAAATTTGATCAAATAAGTGCAGGAAGAAACTTTGAATTGAGATATAGCCCCAAAAATACAATAACTGAAATAAGTAAAAAATACAGTGATGTACCTTTTGGTGACGAACTTTGTATTTTTAATTCGGCAGGATATCTTGAGATTGCCGTCAATACATCAAATGCCGGTGAAATTCTAGGTCTTGAAAAAGGAAGTGTAGTTCAGATTACATTTTTTTAATCCATTACCCTCTATTAATCCCACAACAACTATCCGTTATGAATTAGAATGCCCCAAAAATTCAATAATCCACTAATAGAACTAATACTAAACTGCTATCAACATACTGATTCTAAAAAAAATTACCCTGAGGAATTAATATACAAAAAGCAATATTTTATTCCACAGGGTAATTATACATTATGAGTATCCACTAAGGATTCAAGGTTTTATTTTGAAAATCTAAGTTTGACCTTTTCTCCAATCCAGCAACCTGTATTGACAACCTGACCTTCTTTATATCCACGCATAAATCCGTCTTCTTGTTTTGGTTTGGAACTACTGAATTTTGATATTCTTTTATTTGCTTGATCAGCCACGCTCGGATCAATTGACTTAGCGTGATAATATTTGTCTAAAGCGGCCAAAATAGCAAGTCTTTGATTCCATGCATCCCCACAGGATTTTGCAGATTTACTATACATATCCCCAATCAAAATATAGGGTTTGCCCCAACCTTTTTTGAGTTTTGCAGCTTTCAACGCATTTGCTCTGGCAGGACCATATTTATTAAGATGAGCAAATTGAATAGAAGCCAAAGCATATAGAAACTGAGCTTTTTTCTCAGGATCCGTTTCCATTTGTATCGCTTCCTGATATTTTTCAGCAGCTTCAGCATATTTACCTTCTTTTGTCAGTCTATTACCTGCAAGAGCAGGATTGGCTTTTTCCAAAGAATCCGTGAGTTTTCTATTGTATTCTTCTGCATAAATTTTCCAAGTTTTATCAACTTCCATCACCATCGGATCATCATCCGGGCATCCTTGTTTTTTTAAGGTTACCAATATATATTTAACAGTTTTACTATCATTTTTCTTTTCATCAAATAAAGGACGAAGTTTCTTTTTGAAAAACCCACAATCAAAAACATCTTTTTCCACATCTTTCAAATCCAAATCCATTCTAGCTAAAGATTGCTCCCAATACTGTCCATATGTTTTGTCATGTTTAATATTATAATCAGCTATTTTTTGAGCCTTTTCGATTATCTCACGAGCTTCCTCTTTACTTACTTTTCCTCTTTTATATTGATCTGCAAGTGTAAAGCCAAATGGAATCAATACGCTATATTCTGACATTTTACAAGCTTTTTCCAGTGCTTTTTTTGATGTTTGATAAACCTGATCATAAGGCATTTTATAGGTATAAAACATATCGTAAGCTTTTCTACCCAGTACAAAACCCACCTTACCATTGTAACAGCTATCAGTATTACATCCTTTTAAGCTAATGCCCTTGTGTGCATAGCAATCTGCCATTGCATCATACAGGCTCATTATTGTATCAACATACTTCTTTTTTAATTCCGGATTTGAAGTTTTGTCATATTCCATTTTATACAATTTGATACCATCCCAAAAATGATAATCTCTTTTCCCATCAGCAGCGGGTGCTAATTTATATGCTTGTCTCCAATATTCAAATGCCAGTTTATAATCTTTAATTTTCATAGATTGTCTATAAATCGAGTGGGCATTTTTGGCATCTTCTTCAAATTTTTTCCCTACCCAGTTTTCGCATTGGCTAATTCCGACATTAACCGTAAAAACCATAAATAAAACTATTGCAAGTAAATTTTTCATTTTTTTATATTTTAAATTTTCAAATCATACTATTGCTTAACCGTATAAAATTAATAGTACTTTCTCTTTACAAACCATTCCGTATCATTAAATGTTACACTTAAACCAAATTTAACAAAATTTTCACTTATTGACAAATTACTGCCTCTGTTTCCAAAATTCAAATCAAGATTTATTCTGGATATTTTCCTTTTATAGACAAAAGGAAGACCAATACCTAAATGTATTCCTTTTTCAACAAATTGATTTTCATTTTCGCTACGTGGATCTGTTTTATAATAAATTCCGGCTCCATAATTTACCCTTTTAAAATAATTGGTATAAGAATTTTCGTCGGGAGTATATTGGCCACCTATTGATACTTTATAACAATCCTTCAATTTATCATCTTTTATATCATTTGTATATTGACTCCATAGTGAACGGGAAAAATCAACTCCAAAAATATATTTGTTTTTATTATTATAAATAATGCTTCCCCCGAAATTTACAGGCATTGTACCGTTTCCTTCAATACCGGTATCCATATAAACAGTATCTTTGGTTTCCGAAGGAGAACTTATATCATAAATAGTAGTGGTATTAAAAACCGTTCCTTTTGTTTTGAATCCGGTTTTTGTATTTCCATATATACCAAAAATAAGTTTTCTTACGCCGGCATTTTCTTTTTCTTTTATTTCCTTTTTATTCAGAACCACATTATATATCGCTCCAATATTATAAATAAACCCATTAACGGAAAAATCAGTATGATAGTTATTACTGTAAGGATTATTTAAGTCAGGAAATAATATCTCCCGGTCATAATTTATTTTTCCAAAAAAGTATCCTAAATTAAATCCGAAAGAAAAATTATTGTATCTTCCACCCAAACCTGTCATAAACTTGTATGTTCCACCCGTACCTTTATATCCATGTCTGATAATTCCAATTCCTTCCTTTTCTTCGTCTGAGCTCACATTATAACCTACAATGGAATTTGGCATTAAAGTAAAAGTCAAACCGATATCATATTTCCTTACTTTTTTTTCCAAAAGATCATTAATCGGATTTATCAGAGGAATACCAAGGGAAATATATTCCAAATTTCCGCTATAAATATTAGAAGAATTTTTGTTAGTCTTCAATTTCGCATATTTGCTATATAGACCTATATCAAAAACCGTTGCTCTCAAATATCCATAAGAAGCGGGATTAACAACATTGATTTGGTATGGGTTATAAAAAGCACCACTCAATCCGGTTGATCTGTAATAAACAAACTCATTATCCACAGGATCTCCCAATCCATATCTGGAATACGGAGAATTCTCCTTAGGTTGAGCTATTGATATTAAAGTTGTAAAAATAAAAACCAGACTTAAAAATATTGTTTTTTTATTATTCATTTTCTTTTATTATTTCATTTAATCCAATTAAGACTAAATTTGGGTTTGCAAATATCGTAGTTTTAAAGTGATTTACAAAATATTTTGCATCTCCACCTGTAAAAATAACCTTAGAATCACCAAATTTATCCAATATCAGTTGTATAAACGAAGAAATTTCCCAAAACGTACCTCGAAGTGAACCATTTTGTAATGCTTCATCCGTACTTTTTCCTAAGGGGTCTTCATTATATGCCAATTTGACCTTAGGCAGGTTATTGGTAAAACGATGCATTGCTTCCAATCTCATAGACAAACCCGGTGCAATATTTCCACCTTGAAAAACATTATCCTTATCAATAAAATCATAAGTAATACACGTACCTGCATCAATTACTATACAATTTTTATCCGGAAATATTTTTTTTGCACCTATTGCAGCAGCAATTCTATCCCTACCCAGAGTTTCCGGCGTTTTATAATTAATCTTCACAGGCAATTTTGTTTTATGACATAAAACCATAAAATTTGAAACCCGCTTTTTTATATCGTATATATTATCCGGTATCTTTTTTCTAACTGAAGAAATAATACAATTATTAATATTATATTTTTCAAAAATTTTCTCTAAAAATTCATCTCCAAGATATTTTTCCAATAAAATACCATCATTAAAAATACCTGATTTTATATTTGTATTGCCAATATCTATACACAGATTGTATCCCATAATGCTAATGCTTAAAATGTCTGTTTCCCGTAAAAACCATAGCCAGATTATTTTTATCGCAATATTCAATGCTCAAATTATCTTTTATCGAACCTCCAGGCTGAATAATACTGGTGACCCCTGCTTTATGAGCTATTTCTATACTATCCGGAAATGGGAAAAAAGCATCAGATGACATTACCGCTCCTTTGAGATTCAACCCCAGGCGTTTTGCTTTTTCTATTCCCTGTCTACAGGCATCTACTCTTGAAGTCTGCCCGCATCCCATGCCAAGCAATTGTTTATTTTTAACAAAAGCTATTGCATTCGATTTTAAATGTTTAACCACTTTATTTGCAAAAATCATATCTTCAAATTCTTTTTCCGAGGGACAAGTTTTGGTTACTGTTTTAAAATCTTCAATTGTTTCGGTTACTATATCCGCATCCTGAGAGATTATTCCATTCAGTGTTTTTTTAAAAACAATATCCTGTTGCGGATATTTTTCAATTTGGAGTATAATTCTTTTTTTCTTCTTTTGCAACAATTGCAATGCCTCATCATCAAATTCAGGAGCCATTAAAACTTCATAAAATATTTTATCTATTTTTTGCGCTGTTTGCAAATCTATTTTCACATTGGAAATAAGCACACCGCCAAATGCTGAAACAGGATCTCCTTCCAATGCCTTATCCCAGGCTTTGGAAATATCATCCGCTGTAGATATGCCACAGGTATTAGTATGCTTCAAAATTGCAAAGGTGGGTTTATCTTTCTTAAATTCCGACATAATATTTATGGCAGCATCAACGTCAACTAAATTATTATATGACAACTCTTTACCATTCAATTTTGTGAAAATATCATCAGGAAAACCATAAAAGGTACCTTTTTGATGAGGGTTCTCACCATATCTTAAATGTACGGGATTTCTTAAATCTTTGGAAATTACCGGAAAGTTTTCACCGGCAAAAAATTTATAAATAACCGTATCATAATGCATTGAAGTTGCAAATGATTGTTTTGCAAAATCCTTTCTAATTTCTTCGGAAGTTTTCATTTTATTTTCCAAAAGGATTTTATATGCACTTTTATAGTATTCTTTCGCGGGAACAACCAAAACATCCTTATAATTTTTTGCAGCCGCACGAATGAGTGATATTCCACCAATATCGATTTTTTCAATAATAGCATTTATGTCATCAACGGTTTCGACTGTTTTCTCAAAAGGATAGAGATCCACAATTACCATATCTATCAATGGTAAATTTAAGTCTTCCATTTGCTTAAGATGCTTATCTTGCCTTTTGGCTAAAATACCGGCAAAAACTCCCGGATGGAGTGTTTTCACCCTACCATCCAGAATAGAAGGATAACCTGTTATATCTTCGACTTTCATCGGCTCCAATCCATTTTCTTTCAAAAAAGTCCAGGTTCCTCCGGTGGAATAAACTTTGGTATCATATTCTTTAAAAAGAGAAATAAGATCAGCCAAACCGGTTTTATTAAAAACAGAAATAAGAACAGAGTTTATTTTTTTCATCGAATAAAAATTTTATAAATTAATTCAAAGCTTAGTTAGCGTCTGTCTATAAAATCATTAAATTTAATAGTTATTTTTTTCACTTTTTATTTTTTGATTTTCCATTGGTAGCTCTGAAATCCAATTTTTCCCCCATATAATAACACACTCTGCACCTTGGTTCATATTTATCTTTTTCTCCCAAAACAACAGTTTCTTTTTCATCTGACAATCTATAAGAATGTGTTGCCAAATTGCCACAATGAGGACATATCGCATGTACTTTTGTTACATATTCGGCTATTGCCATTAAAGCCGGCATAGGTCCGAAAGGCCTTCCCATAAAATCCATATCAAGACCAGCTATGATAACTCTAATACCTGAAAGGGCTAATTTTTCACAAACATCGGGAAGGTTCATATCAAAAAATTGAGCTTCATCAATTCCAACTACGTTTATCTCTCTGGGAACATTGAGAATATCAGTACTTTTTTTTACATTTACGGATTCGAGTGAATTGGCATCATGAGAAACAACCTTGGTTTTTGAATATCTTATATCATTATGAGGTTTATAAATTATAAGATTTTGATTGGCAAATTGAGTTCTTCTTAATCTTCTAATCAATTCTTCCGTTTTACCGGAAAACATAGATCCGGTTATTACTTCTATCCAGCCACTTCTGTGACCTCTTGAAAGTGGTTCTAAAAACATTTTCAGGTAATTTGATTATTGATATACGAAGGTATGAAAAATAAATAATAGTTTCAACAAGAAAAGACATCAAATATATATAAATTTATTTATTACCTGAAAATCTAAAATATTTTTTATCGGAATTTATCATAAAAATCATTTTTATCATTGTTTTTTGTCTTTTGTCTTTTGTCTTTCTCTTCTATCCTCACCCTAAACCCCTCTCCTTTTTACCAATTATTGATATTTATAAATCTTTGTACCAAAAAGGGTCGAGGTATGATAATAGAAGAAAAAAATTATTAATAAACACTAACTAGTGTCTGTACATAAAGTCATTAAAATATAAAAATAATCTTTTTGCTATATTTTTATTTTATTCAACTCACTGATACTAAGGCATCACTTCGTCTCCGAAAAATAAAAATCTCATCAGAAATCTTTGTTTTTAAAAATTCAAGCACTTTATAGACAGACACTAATTACAACTTTACTACAAAAAAAATTACTTAAAATCCAATAAAAAGCATTAGTTTTATGTTAAATTTTCATTTAGTGTACCCGAAAAAATCAAAATTCAAATTTGCAATATTTTCGGACAAGTACTATAAGCAAAAACACCATTTAAAATGAACAAAACAAAATTTAAAAAATATCTAAAAAAGATCAAATCTTTTGAAGATTGGATCGATACTGACGAACCGCTTTCTGCAATAGAAAATGATTTGCTTTTGGATTATGTCAAAAAAATATATGAAGCGATATTGGAAAAAGAAGATGCTCCGAAAATTAATAAAATAAAAAAGAAACATAAAAAAGAAACTGCATCTATTCAACAGACAGAAGAAGAGGAAATAGAAGGAAATTTAGAGAATATACCGGAAGATTCCGTAATTGCAGAAAATGAAAAAATAGCTACGGAAAAAGTTATTACCGAAGAAAATAATGAACCGGAAATTGAATATTCAGATGAATTTTTATCACTCTTTGTCGATAATCATTCTAACGAATTGTCTGAAAAATTAAGTAAAAGACCTATAAAAGACTTAAAAAAAGCTTTTGGTATCAATGAAAAAATATTCACTGTAAAAGAAATATTCAACGGTGATAAAAATGCGTTTGAAGAGACCATTGAGAAATTTAATAACTTTAATAATTTTGAAGAGGCAAAAAATTATATTTTAAAGGAATTAGCTCAGGTATATAATTGGGATAAACCCAAAAATATAAAAAAAATAGGACAATTTATTAAAATAATTCAAAGACGTTATATTTAATAGTATGTATAAACACGTCACATTAAAACAAGCAGTAAAATTACCGCTTTTATTTACAGGATTTATGTGGCTTGTGCATATTGTTAAAGTAATCGGTCACTTTAATTGGAATAAATACGGTGTACATCCACGGGAGATTGACGGACTGCCGGGAATATTATTGGCACCTTTGCTACATAGTAATTTCCAGCATTTGTTTTCCAACAGTATTCCTCTTTTTCTGATGATGACATTAATTATGTTATTTTATTCCAGGGTGGCAAAAATCAGTATTATTACTATATATATATTAACAGGTGTTACAGTATGGTTTTTCGCTAGGCCTGTATATCATATTGGAGCCAGTGGTGTTGTATACGGATTGATTTCATTTGTCTTTTGGAGTGGAGTATTCCGTAAAAATTTCCGTTCCATTATTTTGAGTATTGTTATTGTTTTTCTATACAGCGGATATATTGAAGGAGTTTTTCCCGGCAAACCGGGTATCTCTTGGGAAAGTCATTTATTGGGAGCTATTGTTGGTGTTTTTGTAGCCTTTTTAGTAAGAAATGTTGAAGAAGAACATGAAAAAGCAGATAGAAAACGTGAATTGGAACATGATGAACCTTATGAAGAAAAATATTTTTTTGACAGGGATATTTTTAACATAAATGATGATTAAGCTGCTTTAAAATGAATTTTCATCTATAAAAATCCATAGAGTATCTATTTTAGCATTGATTTATGTCAGTTTTTTATATCTTTGCATCTTCGCAAAAAAATGTGAGGTTAACTACTCATATAGAGTGTTTTTGAAATTAAAAATCATTATTTTTTAACCAAAATGATTCTACCTGAGTAATTACTAAAATACTATTAATAATTTAAATTTAAAAAAATGAAAAAGATATTATTTTTACTAACATTTGTTCTTGGAGCAAATTTAGTTTTTGGACAAACTCCAAGTTTAAAAGGATGGCATCACATGGACTTAGCCCAGGACAGTGTTCCCGGAATTAGTTCAAACAAAGCTTATGCAGAAATTTTAAAGGGAAGAAAAAGTACCCCTGTTATTGTTGCGGTTATAGATGGTGGTGTTGATTATATGCACGAAGACCTTAAAGATATTATGTGGCATAATCCCGGGGAAATACCCGGAGATGGTATAGACAATGACCATAACGGATACATTGACGATGTTTACGGTTGGAATTTTATAGGAGGAAAAGATGGAAAAAATGTGGGAGCTGACAATCTGGAAGTAACAAGACTTTACAGAAAATATGATTATAAATATAAAAACGCTGATCCGGCTAAATTGAATAAGAAGCAGAAAAAAGAATATGAATTGTACCTTAAAACAAAAGAAATTGTTGAAAAAGAAAAGAAATCCGCTGCTGAAAAACTGGATAAATTCAAAATGAGAAAAGAATCTATATTCAAAAGTATAGATGCAGTTGCCGAAGCTTTAAAAAAGAATAATCTCAGTTTTGAGCAAATGGATAGTTTAAAACTTGAAGAAGACTCAGACCTGACTCCTAGTTTTATGATGGTGAAAAGAATTGTCATGACACAACCGGATATAAAAAGTTTTGATGATATCAAAGAATTTATAAACAAAGAGTTTCAAAGAGCAATAGATTATTTTTCAACAAAAGTATTATATCAATATAATGTTGATTTTGACCCGAGATCAATAGTCGGTGACAATTATGAAGACTCTTCGGAGAGATATTATGGTAATAATGATGTCAAAGGTCCTGATGCATCACACGGTACTCATGTATCCGGAATAATAGCTGCAGTTAGAAATAACGGCATAGGAATGAATGGTATAGCAGACAATGTAAAAATAATGGCAGTCAGAGTGGTACCGGACGGTGATGAGAGAGATAAAGATGTTGCCAATGGAATCAGATATGCAGCTGATAATGGAGCTAAAATCATTAACATGAGTTTTGGTAAGCCTTTTTCATGGGACAAAAAAGTAGTGGATAAAGCGGTAAGATATGCAGAAAAGAAAGGAGTTTTATTAATTCATGCTGCAGGAAATGATGCTGAAGATAATGATAAAATAGTGCACTATCCAACAAAAAAGTTTGAAAAAAGGATGTGGTTTTGTAGAAAAAACGCTAAAAACTGGTTGACAGTTGGTGCCAATAGTTATAAAAATGACAGTATGTTCGTTGCAAGATTTTCAAATTACGGAAAGGAAACCGTTGATTTATTTGCTCCCGGAGTTTCTATTTATTCCACTACACCTGAAAATACCTATGCCAGCTACAACGGTACAAGCATGGCCACACCTGTAGTAGCGGGAGTAGCTGCAGTGTTAAAATCGTATTTCCCCGGACTTTCAGCCAAGCAATTGAAAGAAATTATTATGGAATCCGTTGAAAAAAAGAACATGAAAGTTGTTAAACCCGGAAGCGATGGCGCTTTAGTTGATTTTGATGAACTTAGTGTTACGGGCGGAGAAGTTAATTTGTATAATGCATTAATTATCGCAATACAAAAATATGGGAAAAAAGCGGCTAAATAGATAGAATACAATCCGTATTAATTATAAAAAACGCATAGCTTAAAAAGTTATGCGTTTTTTTATTTTTTTCTTCTGTTTATTTCATCTCTTATCTCGGCAGCTTTTTCATAGTCCTCCCTTTCAAGAGCTTTATTCAATAACGCATCCAATGCCTTTACATCCAAATCTTGTAAACTATGAGTTTTGGATTTCGGTTTTTTCTTTTCTTCTTCTTTCTCCTGTTTAGTTTCAAAACCATCATCCATATCAACACCTGCTATTTCTATTATTGAACTATAAGTATAGATTGGTGCATTAAATCTGACCGCCATAGCGATAGCATCAGATGTACGGGAATCAATACTATATTTTTCTCCGTCTTTTTCACATATTAAAACGGAATAAAATACTCCTTCCAGCAGTTGATTGATAATCACTTCTTTTATTCTGATATTAAAAACTTCCAGAGTATGTTTAAACAAATCATGCGTTAACGGCCGGTTTGGAATCATATTTTCCAAAGCAACGGCAATAGCCTGAGCTTCAAATCCACCGATTACAATCGGAAGTCTTTTGGTTCCTCCCTGTACTCCTAAAATAATCGCATAGTTGTGAGAATGTGTAACACTATGAGACAAAGCAATAATATCCAGTTTAATTTTTTCCATTGAGATATTTTTCAAACGATAGTTTTACAAATTTAATATATTATATTTAATTTTCAATTATTGTCACTAAAATTTTTTGTTATCTACCAAAGTAAAGCAACTTTTGGGGTAAGGTTCTAAAACCTTTGTCTCACGGTAAAAAATAAAATATTAACTGAAAAACAATAATCGTAATAACGAAAAGAACAATTTTAATAATTTTATGTTTACTATGAAACTTTGTTTGTATTTATCAATTTGTTTAAATAAATAAAATATTCAGAATATGGAGAAAATTAAATGTTTAATTATAGGTAGTGGCCCTGCAGGATATACCGCTGCAATATATGCTTCAAGAGCAGGATTGAAACCTGTCGTTTATGCCGGTCCTGAACCGGGAGGACAATTGATGTTGACTACAGATGTCGAAAATTTCCCCGGATATCCTGATGGAGTATTAGGTCCTCAAATGATGGAAGATTTTAAAAAGCAAGCCGAAAGAATGGGTGCAGAAGTGAGACATGAGGTAATTACCAAAGTGGATTTTAGTGGTGATGTTCATCATATAACAACTGAAATGGGTCATGAAATTGAAGCGGAATCGGTAATTATAGCCACAGGAGCCAGTGCCAAATGGCTCGGTTTGGAATCAGAACAAAGATTAATGAATAAAGGGGTTTCCGCTTGTGCCGTATGTGACGGATTTTTCTTCAGAGATCAAGTAGTTGCACTTGTAGGAGGAGGTGACACGGCAGCAGAAGAAGCTTTGTATTTATCGAAGATTGTCAAAAAAGTATATATGATTGTGAGAAGAGATGAATTGAGAGCTTCAAAAATAATGCAAAAAAGAGTAATGGAATCGGACAAAATCGAGATAGTGTGGAATACTCAAATCAAAGAAATCCTGGGTGACCAATTTGTAGAAGGTGTTAAATTGATTAATACGAAAGAAAACACAGAGAAAGAAATAGAACTGGCTGCGGTATTCGTTGCTATTGGCCATAAACCTAATACAGATATATTCAAAGATTATCTGAAAATGGATGATCAGGGATATCTCATAACTGAAAAATCATCGATGAAAACCAATATTGAAGGAGTTTTTGCATGTGGTGACGTACAAGACAAAGTATATAGACAAGCTGTTACGGCTGCAGGCACCGGATGTATGGCTGCATTGGATGCAGAAAGATATTTAGCTGAAAAAGGAAGTTAAAAAATATTTCCCGTATTAAAAAGAATATATTCGAAAGCCTTTCAAAAAAACGAAAGGCTTTTCTTTTTTACAAAATAATTTTTAAACAGATGAAATATCATTTGATTTGTTTACTTTTGCAAATCAAAAATATATATTATGATTTGTTCAATGACAGGTTTTGGTAAAGGAGAAAAAGAGTTTGACGGTGGAAAAATCACAGTGGAAATACGATCTTTAAACGGTAAAACCACTGACATAAGGTTAAAAACTCCTTCCGGTTATAGTGAAAAAGAAATGTGGATAAGAAACTATGTTTCAAACACCTTGGAAAGAGGAAAATTTGATGTCACTATAAGTAATAATCAAACCAATGGGGTAAACCTTAGCATTAATGATGAACTTTTTAAGGAATATTATAAAAAATTGAATAATCTCGCTGACGAATTGAATGAAAAAAACAGGGATTTTTTCCCCTCAATAGTAAGAATTCCGAATATTTTTAAGGAAACCGAATATAAATTAAATAAATCCGAATGGGAAGCTTGTAAGGAAGCCTTAAAAGAATCAGTTGAAAAACTAATGAATTTCAGAAGACAGGAGGGACTTTCCATTGAAAAAGACATCATTAAAAGCATCAACAATATTATTGAACTCATTCCGGAGATTGAAACAATAGATATTGAAAGAAAACATAATATCAGGGAAAGACTTGATAAATCACTTAATGAAATAAGAGAAAGGAATGTTGTTGATAAAGATAGATTTGAACAAGAAATTTTATATTATTTGGAAAAATTGGACATTAATGAAGAAAAACAAAGACTTCAACAACATTGCGAGTATTTTGTAGATATATTAAAAAAAAATGATATAAAAACCAAAGGGAAAAAATTATCCTTTGTAGCTCAAGAAATAGGACGTGAAATAAATACCATGGGAGCAAAAGCTCAATATTCGTCATTGCAAAAAATAGTAGTTGTAATGAAAGATAACCTTGAAAGAATAAAAGAACAATTGGCAAATACTCTCTAAACAATTTACGATATTTGTTGTACCGCACCATCCGACCTGTTTGTTGAAATTAGAATTTTTTATTAAAAAGATTATCCGGGAAAAAATATGAAAAAGAAAAAACATAAAAGAAAAAATAAAATGTTGGTTTTTACCGCACCTTCAGGAGCAGGAAAAACCACTGTTGTTCAGCATTTATTAGATGAATACAGGGATATATTAGGCTTTTCGGTTTCAGCCACAACCAGAAAAAAAAGGAAACACGAACGGGGAGGAAAAGATTATTATTTTATATCAGAAGAAGAGTTTAAAAAAAACATTGAAAATAATGAGTTTCTGGAATGGCAAGAAGTTTATAATAATCAATTTTACGGTACTTTGAAAAGTGAAGTGGAAAGAATATGGAAGAAAGGAAAAATTATGGTTTTTGATATTGATGTAAAAGGAGCTTTAAATATTAAAAAAATCTATGGAAAAGATTGTTTTGTTGTTTTTATTGCGCCCCCCTCTATTGATGTTTTGATAGAAAGACTCAAAAACCGAGGTACCGAATCGGAAGAAAGCCTAAAAAAAAGAATAGAAAGAGTGAGGAATGAAATGGAATTTAAAGATAAATTTGATATGGTACTGGTAAATGATTTTTTGCCGGAAACTTTTAGAAAAGCTGAACAAATAGTAGAACGATTTTTAGAAATCGATGAAGAAGAATAAAAAATTTTAATCAAATGAAAGTATTAATAACAGGAGGAACAGGATATATAGGAAGCCATACAATAATCGATTTGATTAATGCCGGATTTGAGGTGATTTCAGTAGATAACTATATTAATTCAGACGGATCGGCACTGCAAGGAATTGAAAAAATAACAGGTAAAAAAATTAAAAATTATAATATAGATTTAAGAGATAAAGAAAAAACAAAAATTATTTTTTCCGAAAATCCGGATATTGAAGGAATTATCCATTTTGCAGCATTAAAAGCGGTTGGAGAATCTGTAGAAAAACCATTATTGTATTTTGACAACAATATAAACAGTCTGCTCAATATATTGGACAACAGTGTTAAAAACAATATAAAATACTTTGTTTTTTCATCATCCTGCACTGTTTACGGTAGTCCCGACAAATTGCCTGTAGATGAAAACACTCCGGTTAAAGATGCTGAATCTCCTTATGGCAGAACAAAACAAATCAGCGAACAAATATGCAAAGATGTATTGCAAAATACCAATATCAAGGCAATAATGCTCAGGTATTTTAATCCGGCAGGAGCCCACGAATCTGCTTTTTTAGGTGAAAGTCCGGCTTTGCCACCGTTGAATTTGGTCCCTATCATAACTGAAACAGCTATAGGCAAAAGAAAATCCATGCAGGTTTTCGGTGATGATTATGACACAAGAGATGGTAGTGCCATTCGGGATTATATACATGTGATGGATCTTGCGGATGCTCACACTAAAGCACTGCAATACCTTATCAAAAACACCAATGCTCCCGGTTATGATTTTTTCAACCTAGGTATAGGCCAAGGCGTAACGGTTTTGGAAGCAATCAATGCTTTTGAAAAAGTAACCGGACAAAAACTCAATTATTCAATATCAAAAAGAAGACCCGGAGATATCCCCGCAATATACGCAGACTACACCAAAGCAAAAAAAATGCTTAATTGGAACCCAAAAAGAAATATCGAAGATATTATGCTAACAGCATGGGAATGGGAAAAAGTAAGAAATATACAATAATTAAACACTTTATAGATAAGCCCTAATTATCTTTTTTTAATCGTTACAGGAATCATTTAATCTGTAAAAAACTCTTTTCATATCGAAATACACTAAAAAAGCAGTCAATATGGCATTAGTCACTATCAACATGCTGCCATTTTTTCATGTTTTATGGCAATAATAAGTCAAGATGAAATAAAAATAAGCATTGGCAAAATTTTTGAAAGGAAGGTTTTTGAAAATAATTTATTTCAAAATTTAAAAATAAAGAAAGATGAAAAAGTTAATAATTTCTGCATTTACAATATTAACAATATTATCCGGATGCGGACAAAATAATATTGATACCAACAAAAAGTCAACAAGTGAAGTTCAGGACACAATTGTAAAACCTGAAAAATCAAATGTTACAAAAGAACAAATGGCAAAAGATATCTCTGAATCAATTAAAAAGGATTTTGAGATAAAAGAAAATGAAAGCAATCTAAAAGCTTTGGAAATCGTTGGTGAGACTCAAAAAGTAATCAATTGGATAGACAAAGACAAGAACAAACAAGCAAAAGATGAAATGGCAAAACTTATTGGTAATTTGGAGATTTTAATTACAAAGAATCCGGAAGTTGTTCTTGTTCCTTTAACAACAGAGTACTCTATCAATGATATTGTAATCGATATAAATACTGCAAAACAAATTGTAAAAGATGCTAAAAAAGCTATGAAAAAGGGATACTATCAGGCTGCGAAGGAGTTACTTTCAGGACTTACAAGCGAGTATAATATAGTCACAACCTATCTTCCTGTTGGCACATATCCGGAGGCTATGAAACTTGCGGCTGCTAAATTGGATGAAAACAAAAACGATGAAGCTAAAAAAATATTATTGCAAGCTTTAAACACCTTGGTGATAAAAGAAGATAATATCCCAATGCCGGTCTTGAAAGCTGAGGAATACATAAGTGTTGCGGCTACTACAATGACAGGAAGCGAAAATTCCAAAAAAGATATAGCTGCGATACTATTGGACAATGCCGATTACCAATTGAAATTGGCAGAAATCATGGGATACGGTAAAAAAGATAAAGAATTTAAAGAATTGGCAAGTGCAATAAAAACACTTAAAAAAGCCATTAAAAAAGATAAAGAAACAAAATCACTTTTTGAAGACTTAAGTAAAAAAATCAAAAATTTCAAAGAAAGATTGTTTTTCAAAAAAGTATAATTTCATAATAACAGATGATTTTTGTAAAAAGCGGGTTTAATATCAATACCCGCTTTTTTTTATATATGAGATATCATTTCCAAATATTCTTTTTTCTTATTTTCGGGTAAAAATGAAGAAATAAATGAGTTTTGAGCTAATTTTACAATATCTTTCTTTGTTAGATTTAATGCCCGGGCAACAGCTATCATATTTTCATTGACATATCCTCCAAAATAAGCGGGATCATCGGAATTAACAGATACCAGCATACCCATATCCAATTTTTTCTTCAAAGTATGATTTTTCAGGTGATTGACATTACCCAGCGCCACATTGGAAAGCGGACAAAGAGTGAGGGGAATCTGCCGTTCAACAATCATTTTGACCAATCCGGGATCATCCATTGCTTTATTGCCATGATCAATTCTATCCACTTTGAGAATTTCAATACTATTCCTCACATATTCGGCAGGCCCTTCTTCACCGGCATGGGCAGTAGTTTTAAATCCGGTTTCTCTTGCCTTATCAAATACTTCTTTGAAAAGTTCAGGAGGATATCCGATTTCGGTAGATGCCAAACCGACACCTGTAAGTTTATCCTTATATTTCAATCCTTCTTCCAATGTTTCCATAGCTGATTTAGCACCAAGATGGCGTAAAAAAGCAAGGAGCAAATATGCTGTCATCCCTTTTGACTCATTCATCTCTTTAATAGCTGCCCACGTACCGTCCATTATGACATCCGAAGCAATCCCCCGGCGTACATAAGTTTGAAAGTCTATGAAAATTTCAGTATGTAATACATTTTGAGAATAGCTTTTTTCCAAATATGCTTTTGTAATATTATAAAAATCCTCAGCTGTCTTGAGTACTTTGGTACCTTGAGTATAGACATATAAAAAATCTCTCAAGTCTTCAAAGCTATAAGCTTTTTTAAGATCTTCTATAGTCTTATATTTGAATCTTATCTTATTCTTTTGAGCCAGTAACAACATCATTTCCGGTTCTATTGAACCTTCAAGATGAATATGCAACTCAGCTTTTGGAATCTTCTTAATAAATTCTATCATATTCTTATTCAAAATATTCATTTTTTTCTTTTATCTTCTTAAAATTGAATCCTCTATTTTTCAATTCATCCAATACTACCGGTAAAACCTGGAGCACCTTTTCTTTTGTTTTAATACTGTCATGAAACACTATAATAGACCCGGGGTTTGTATTTTTCACAACATTATCATAACATTTTTCTACCGTAGTATCCGGATCAAAATCCCCTGACAGTACATCCCACATTATAATTTTATACTTTTCCCCTATATTTTTTATATACCAAGGCAACAATCTACCGTAAGGAGGTCTAAATAAACCCGAGTCAATATAATTATTTGCCTTTTTGATATCATCATAATAATTCTTGAAATTATTTTTCCAAAAATCCAAATGGTTGAAAGTGTGATTTCCGACTGAATGACCTTTTTGTATAATCATTGAAAACAAACCGGGATATTTCAATACATTATTTCCAACACAAAAAAAAGTTGCTTTTGCTTTATATTTATCCAGTATTTTTAAAATTTCAGGTGTAGTAGCGGGATGAGGTCCATCATCAAAAGTCAAATACACTGAATTTGAACTATTATTTATATTGTATACCAATGACGGAAACAATAATTTTATAATAGCAGGTATTTTTATCGTATAAAACATTATTGAAAACTGGATTTTCTTATTGAATCCGTTTCGATATATACATGTGTAAACTTAGGATTGGTATTTTTGATTTTGGTTTTTATCTCATTTACCAATCTTTCGACTTCAAGAACTTTTAGATCATCTTTAAAATTCACTTCAATAACGGCAATCACTTGATTCGGTCCTAAATGCATCGTCCGGATATTGCCGAAATATTCAATCTGAGGATATGCCTGTAATATTTTTTCCAAAAATGCAAGATCTCTGTCTGAAACAGATTCACCAATCAACAGATGTCTGGTTTCATTGGCCATAAAATATGCGACATATACCAATAAAACACCGATTAAAATGGAAGCAGCAGCATCAAAAACAGGCATTTCAAGATAATATGCCAAAGTAACACCGATCAATGCTATAATCAAACCTGCAACAGCAGCTCCATTCTCAATAATCACTGCTACTGTAGCTGCATCTTTACTGTCTTCCAATGCTGATTTGTATCCGGTAGGATGAATTTTTCTAAATTCTTTCAAAGCTACAATCAAACTTGCTCCTTCGAAAATAATAGCTCCGATTAAAACACCATAATTCCATAAAATATTTACTTCTTCACTTTTTTCCACCGGATTATATAATCTGTGTATGCCTTCATAAATAGCAACACCACCTCCAAGAGAAAAAACCAGTATGGAAACAATAAAACTCCAAAAATATATCTCTTTGCCATGACCGAAAGGATGCAATTTGTCAGGACCTAGTTTGCTTTTCTTAATACCTAACAACAGAAGCAGTCCATTGACGGTATCAATCAATGAATGTATCCCTTCCGATAACATTGCGGAGCTACCGGTAAAAAGAGATGCAATAAATTTCATAACTGCAATCAACACATTTGCTGCAATTGACGCATAAATAGTTAGCTTCGAACCTTTAACCGACATATAATTTTTATATTTTAATTAATCTAAATAAACTTTTTTTAATAAAATATGTTAGGTGTTATATTTTTTCACAATTTCAATAGAAATGCAATATTACAAAAAATTTGAATCAAGGACTCCATATATTCCTGTTAAATTCAGTTTGACAAGAGACTTGATTTTTGATTTTGTAGGCATCATTTTTATTTTTATCGGATTGGATTATTTGGTATGGAGATGGAAATATTCCATAAACTGGGATATCCCTGTTGTTTCTTTACCATTATTTATAGCGGAAATATTAAGTTTTACAGGTTCCATATTGACAGTTATCAGTTATTGGTCATTTAAAGATATAAAAAAGAAAAAGCCGGTTCGATTTTTAGGAGAGATAAAAGATTTGGCTGAAGACGAGGAAGACCGTCCATTGAAAATTGATATATTTATTGCTTCCTACAATGAAGAATTGGAAATAGTTGAAGATACTATCAGGGATGCTACTAAATTAAAATATCCGTATGATGATGTAGATATAAATATATACTTATTGGATGACGGACGTAGAGACGGGAGAGATCCTGATAAAGAAAATTTTAAAAAATTGGCTGAAAAATATCATATCGGATATTTTGTAAGGGAAAACAACATTGGATTTAAAGCCGGTAATATGAATAATGCATTCATCCAAACGAATGGTGATCTGATAGTCATTTTGGATGCAGACACAAGAGTTTTTCCTGATTTTCTTAAAAACACAACGGGCTATTTCCGTAATACAAATATGGGTTGGATTCAAACACCACAGTGGTTTTATGATATTCCACAGGGTATTCCGCTAAGAAAATGTATTGCAAAAAAAATACCGATTATCGGTAAATACATAGGTAAATTAATACCTTTCGGTAAAAATCTAAAAGTTGGTAAAAATATATTCGGTACCGAGCCAAGATTATTTTATGATATAATATTAAGACGCCGAAACGCAGCAAATGCCGGTTTTAGCTGTGGTGCAGGTTCGGTACAAAGAAGAGACGCTTTAAATAAACTTGGTGAAAAAGAAAGGCAAGCACGTATTAAAACAAAATTGAAAAAAGCAGCAAAAAACAAAAATATCAATTTGATTGAATACAAAAATGAATTGCAAAAAACAGAGCCTTTCAGACCTTTCGCACATCATATATCGGAAGATATTTTCACTTCTATATTATTGCACAATGAAGGCTGGGAATCTTATCAGCATCCTGATGTTGAGTGCAAAATGTTGTCTCCGCAGACTCTTGATGACGCTGCCAAGCAAAGCAAGAGATATGCTGAAGGTACATTGGATATCGCTTTTAGCAAGCACAATCCATTATTTAAAAAAGGTCTTAGCTGGAGACAAAAATCTGCATATCTGGAAACTATTTGGTCATATCTGTCTCCTTTTTGGTTAGCTATTTTTATGCTTTATCCTACATATTTTTTCTTTACATTACAAGCTCCATTAAAAGCATTTAACTTTGATTTTTTTCTTAGAATAGTACCTTTTCTGCTTTTGAATGTTGCTATTGCGACACTTGGCAACTGGGGAGTCTCGACCAAAAGATCCGAACAATATTATATGGCAGGAATATGGATCAAATTTGTAGCCCTACTGAATGTAATATTTGGAAAAAATATAAAATTTAATGTAACAAAAAAATCCGTATCAAAATCCGGTAACAAATCATTGAAGCATATTTGGCCACATCTTACATGGATGATAATTACATTAACGGGGTTTTCATACAATATATATCTTGTAATAATTCATAAACACCCTTCTTATTCGGCATTATTTGCAAATACTTACTGGATGATTTTTAATTTTTATCAAATCACCCCTTTCATCAGAGCAGGATTTTGGAAAACCGATTATGAAGATGATTCAGTAAATTGTTGATTATGAAAAAAAATATGTTTTTATTAAAACCTGCAATTTTTTTTATTAGCATCCTTATTGGAGCTTATACTGTATTGTGGATTGAAAAAGTACGTCCGTCTGATTTTGGATTCTACAAAGATATTTTCAAAAAAGAAGTTGTCATTAAAAAAGCTAAAAACTATCCTTTAAAACCTATCAATGATTCTTTATCAGAAGAAGATATTCAAATAGCAAAAATAGCTTGGAAATATTTTGAAAATAACTATATTGAGGAAACGGGATTTGTAAACAGTGTTGATAAATATCCCGGAACGACATTATGGGATGTAACAAGTTATTTACATGCTCTTACAAGTGCTTATGAAATAGGAATAATCAAGCATACCGAATTTGATTATAAACTCAATAAGATTTTAAGTTCTATGGCAACTATGAAACTATTCAAAGATAAATTGCCAAACAAATCTTATAATACTTACAATCTGGCTATGATAGATTATGATAATCATCCGACACAGGAAGGAATAGGTTGGTCTGCTATGGATATCGGAAGATTCTTTTCTTTTACATATAGACTAATGAAAGATTATCCGGAATATTTTCCAAAAATGAAAAAAGTAATCTCAAGATGGCATATTGAAGAAATCATAGAAGATGCAACTTTACATGGAATCGGATTCAATTTCAAAGATAAAAGGATGATGAAAGTTCAAGAGGGCAAGCTCGGTTATGAAGAATATGTGGCGAAAGGATATTCACTAATGGGTTTTGATGTATCCGAAGCTATGAAATATACCGATTTTATAAAATTCGTTAAAATATTAGGAATACAAATAGCTGCCGACACCCGGGAAGTTAAATTTTTCCCGGCATACAACTATATTTTATCAGAACCTTATATTTTGGATGGAATTGAATATGGTTGGGATATTAATTCCAAAGAATTGGCTTATCGGGTTTTCCTGGTACAGAAGAGAAGAGCAAAACAGACAAAACGCTTGATAGCCGTATCGGAAGGCCACTTGGATACATTCCCATATTTCGTTTACAATTCAATTTATTCAAATAAAGACAAATGGATTTGTACCAGTTCCGATGGAGAAATAGTCAATGATATGAAGACCTTTTCTACCAAAGCCGCTTTTGCATGGTATACTTTATTTGATGATGATTATGCGAAAAAAATCTATGAAAAAGCTATTACCTTGCAAGATAAAAATAAAGGATTCTATTCAGGATATTACCAAAATACAGGGAAAATCAATTATGCTTTAACAGCAAATACCAATGCGGTAATATTGGAATGCCTGAGATACAAAGTCTTTGGGCCAATTGACAGATTTCAAATAACAAATTAATCAAATATATAAATACTATTTTTAAAACATTAATAAATGATTATGAAAACAAAAATATTTATTTTATTTTTAATATTAGGAGCAACAATTTCAAATATTTCAGCACAATATGACAACTTCGGTCAAATGTGGGGTATAGAAAATTCAATATTGGGAAAAAGTAAGGTAAGAGGAGATGCCGGATATGTATTCTCAATCATCTCATATAAACCTAAAGATGATACTTTGTACAATTTCCAAAGAAATGCAATAAATTTGAATTTCGATATCAATTTTTATAAACATTTACATGCCAGAACATCTTTTTATATAGATTTGAGTACAAGTCCGGTGAAACCACCGTTTCTTTCCGATTTGTTTTATCAGTTAGGTTGGTATGATTGGCATAATAAATCTTTCTCTTTTGGGTATGAAAATTATCAACCCAATAATATTTTCAGAAAAGAAGGTGACAGAAAAACAGACTGGGCTGAAAATTTCAGAAGAGGAATGCTATTTGCCAGTTTTAATTATGATTTACTTCAAAAGAACTCAGCACTCAAATATGATAAAACATCACAAATCAGGTTAGTACCGGCAATAAGATATTTTTATGAATATTCCGATAAATACGGCATTGTAAAAGGAGGAAACCATAAAATTGTGCTGACAACAGCGGCAAGATGGACTATAATTAAAAATATATATGTAGAGGGAGCTGTGTATTATTATCCGGATAAAAACTCAAAACTACCGTGGGATGCTGATTTTACGTATGGATTCGGGATGTTTGACTGGCGTGCATTCAAAATGAATTTTTCTTATGGTAATTGGATTGCAAACCGGTTTCCTTGGAATGAAAAACAAATGACTTATTATGGATTTCTAAACGGTGAGTTCAAGGCAACTTTTACTTGGGCTTTATAAGTCCCAGAAAACCTTTTCATATAAATTCTTCTCTATCCATAAAATCATTAAAATTTAAGCACTTTATAGACTGACACTATATAAATTACCCTTATCCCTAAAATCCATATTCCTTCATGCTACTACTTGTCAGAGTGCCTTTGTGTCTTAGTGGCGATAATGACTGTCGTTTTTGCCATTAAGGCACTAAGACTCTAAGGAACACTAAGAGAGTAAATAAAAAATCACCCTCCCGACCAACTATCATCACTAATCTT
>Ga0256833_1000462_pt1 | contig 32004 bp, 30 predicted proteins | sample 356284metaG_FD_190535 | JGI IMG/M metagenome (GOLD analysis project Ga0256833, IMG submission 190535) | Hydrothermal vent microbial communities from Mid Atlantic Ridge, Atlantic Ocean - 356-284 | ecosystem: Environmental > Aquatic > Marine > Hydrothermal vents | place: Atlantic Ocean: Mid... | reverse complement strand
TTTAAAAAAACAAAAAAGGGGCTTTAAGCCCCTTTGATTTATTTTGCCTTTTTGCTCCACTCTTCAATGGATCTTTTGTAACTCTGGATAAAGTCAGGCCTTGAATGATTCTTTTCTCCAATATTTAACGCCTTTTTCTCCAATTCAACAGCCTTATTGTAATCACCCTTCAATGCGTAAAGGTTTGCAAGGGTATCAATAAAGGCATCGTTAGGAACAAGTTTTACAGCCTTTTCACTTAAAGATATAATGTAATCATCAGAGTGTTTTTTAGTGACAAATTCCCAGCAAATATTGTTCAACATATTTGCAAACCCTTTATCGCCAAGCAATTTCTTCACCGAATCAGTGTCAAGGTTAGTTTTTATAACATCTTCAGCCTCTTTGATCCTTCCTCCGTAAAGGTAAGCAAAAGCAATTTTTTCATAAAGTTCAGCCTTTTTTTGTCCGTCTGCTTTTGATAGAGATTCTTTATACTCTTTTATAACCTGCTCAGTCAGTAAGCCTAAAAACCTGTTAAAATAACTTACATAATTAAATAAATTGAGGTTTTTATCTACTTTTGAACCCTTAAATTGAGAATAGAGTTTATACTCGTAATCGGCAAGAATTTCAGCCTCTTTTTTCTCATTCTCCTTAGAGAGATCAAGTGCAGAAGCATTGTAATAAAGGCTGAATGCAATGTTTTGCAGCATATTTTCTTTGTCTTTTAACGGAAGGTTTTTATCCATCACCACATTTAAAGAATCCTCTATTAAATTGTTTGCTCTCTTTATATCATCCTTTTTAATTAAATAGGCAAGTAAAAATCCATATAAATTTCTTGCTCTTAACAGCAAGGTTTTAATATTTCCCTCTTTTAACAATAAATCAACTCTTTTATCAACACCGGGGTAATCAAAATTATAGAAAAAGCCAATTATTTCAAATTGAATAATGTTTTTATCATACTCAGATAATTTTGAAATATAGTTATCAAAAATTCCTTTCCATTCTTTTTCAAAAACATCCCTTTTCACACCCTCTTTGCTTTTAATGTCAAGCAATTTTGAAAATACATTTTGCAGAAGTTTCTCCACGCCTTGAAAATAAACTGATTCGTCATTCCCTTTGTAATTGTCAAGTGCTGTTTTTAAAATTTCAATCCTTTTATCAGTCTTCCTGTGATCAAAAGAATCGGCAAAAGCAATGGCATCTTTCAAAGATACCTTACCCTTTTTTATAAGATCAATTATATTGTCTTTCGTAATATTCTTTGTAACCATCTTGACGGTATTCAGGTAAAAGTCAATATCCATCCTTGCGCCAACAATTGTAGTTAACTCTTTTCCTTCTGAATTGAGTATCTTAATTGTGGGGAAAGCCCTGACTTTGTACTTCTTCAACAACTCCCTTCCTTTTTTAGTGGTCCCCTCAATATAAACAGGGACAGCATATTTTAAAATATCGGCAAATTTTCCACTTGAATATACATTTGCCTTAAGCATCTGGCAGGGATGGCACCATGTGGTTGAGAAATCAACAAAAACAAGTTTCTTCTCTTTTTTAGCCCTTTCAAAAGCCTTATCAATTGAGTACTCTGTGAACCAGTTAATCTGCCCTATCTTCACAAACTCTGACTTTTCACCCTTTTTTGGAGAAAATGCGTACTTGTTGATAAAACCCTTGCTCTGATAAAAAAGAAAACCGGAAAAAACCAATAAAACAAAGAAAATTAACCAGAGAATTTTTCTCATACTTCCTCCACTATTTTTTTAAATTATTTTGCATTTTCAAGTATCTTTTCAATGTTTTCCCTGCTGTAAACCTCAATGTTCATTCCCCAGAGCCTCATAATCTCCTCAGCCTTTTCAGAAATCCCGGGGATAGCATCCTTATCCACTCCAATTTCGCTTAAAGAAACAGGGGCACCTATTGATTTTAGCCAGTTTTTAAAAACCTCTATTGCTGCACTTTCATCATTGACAGAGCCGAAAAGGTTTGATGAAAACCTTAAAAGAAGAGATGAAATATTCTCTTTCATAAAATTCATCCATGCAGGCATAACAACTGCAAGCCCTGCTCCATGTGCAACTTCCGGGAACAACCCGCTTATTGCATGCTCTATTGCATGGTTTGGAAATTCACTTTTACCAAGCCCTGTCCTTATTAAACCGTTGAAGGCAACTGTAACAGCCCACATGTGTGCCGCCCTGTACTCATAGTTATCAGGGGATATCAATATGTTTTCACAGGTTTCTTTCAAAGTTTTCAACACCCCGTCAGCAATATTCAAAGATAATGGATTGTATTTTGCAGTATGGTTAAAGTAAGGCTCAACAATGTGGGATATTGCATCAACCGTGCCGTAAACAATCTGCTCTTTCGGCAAAGTCATTGTGTATTCAGGGTTTAGAAACGATGCTTCTGGATAAAGAGCCTCTCCCCCTGTTGATAATTTCAATCCAGTTTCTTCATCCGTGATTACAGAGCCCATATTCATTTCCGATGCAGTTGCAGGAAGGGTAAGCACGGTAACTATTGGCAAAGCATCTTTGACAACCTTCTTTCCCGTATAAAAATCCCATACATCAAAGTCAACAACAGCGCCTGCTGCTATTGCCTTTGATTCGTCTATAACACTTCCTCCCCCCGCTGCAATAATAAAGTCAACCTTCTCCTTTTTTGCAATTTCAATCCCTTTTCTTGTGTGAGATAAAACAGGGTTTGGCTGAACACCTGAAAATTCGACAACATCCATCCCCGCTTTTTTAAGCGCATTCATTATGTCATTGTAAGCACCGTTTTTCTTAATAGAGCCTTTGCCGTAAACAAGCAATACCTTTTTGCCGTGTTTTCTTACCTCTTTATCAAAGTGTTTCATACAGTTTTTACCAAAGTAAACCTTAACAGGGTTATAAAAAACAAAATCCTTCATAATCCCTCCTTAAAAATCAAGAGGTTTTTTTATAATTCCAAACCCCTGTTTACCGTCAAGTTTTACAACAAAGGGGGAGTCAGCCCGGTAAAGTTTTAGAAAATCACTCTTTTGCTTTAACTCAACAGATTCTAAGACACCCCAGTCAAAAAAGTGGTTTTTATCTTTATGATCAACATAGAAATACCCTATTCTTGCCGAAAGCATAGCCTGAAAAAAGTGATTACCTTTTGATGGCTCCACCCTGAAATCATGTTTGGTGTATTCCACCACAATCTTTGCCTGAGATATTGCATTCCATTTGACAGGGATTCCATTCCAGGGGTCTCCAGTACCAAGCCTCCCTGGCACCACCAGTATATAATTTACCTTTTTACTTTTCATTTCTTCGTTTATAGCCTCGATCTCTTTTGCTATATCTTTTGTCCTTGTTCTGTCAAAAGTGTCAGGTGGAACGACAACGATGTGCTTAATGCCATCATAAATACCATTTCCCATAGTTTCATCTGAATAGCAGAGAGATCGCTTTATTTCACTTTTCTCAATGAGGACGGTGCCAAGACCGCTTCCTGAAATTAAAGGTTTGTTCTGCAAAAGAAAAAACTGATGCTTTCCATTTTTGTTCAGGTTTATCGCAAATTCAATTTCAGATGATTCACCAATTGCCTTTGAGGATAAGTTTAGTATTTCAGATACAACACCAGAAAACGGGAAATACTTATTTTTCAATAAGTTATCAAAAGTTAGTACCCTCCTTGCACCATTTTCCGGAAAATCGGTAATTCTCCCATCTTCTGGGACAAAGTACTGACACACAAAATCAAGCGGTTCAACAATATTAAAATCATTTATCTTCAATTTTTCAAGACCGGATAATTCCCCCTTCTTTGCATTAAAGTCCGATTTTTCAAGGTTTAACCCGTAAAAGAATTTCTGGCTTTGTTTTAAATGATCTTCTCCATTCATGCAAAGCGGATCAACGGTTGGGCTTGCAGGAGATACCCTTTTTATATACCTGCACTCTTCAAATATTTTTCCAAGTCCGAATGCAATGTAAACCACTCCATCTTCCGGTTTTAAATACGACAGAGGATAAAAGTTGTAACTTTGAGCAATGCCGGATACAACCGGGAAGTAATACTTTCCATAAGCCTTCCCAACTATCTTTTGAATAAGTACAGCCATTTTTTCTTCTTCAAGTTTAAAATTAGTGTTTTCAACGAACCTTTTTGCAATGTTTGAAAAAACAGAAGCGTAAACCATTTTTATAGACGCAACAAGATTGGCCAATCTGTGATCAATGGACCTCTCATTGTTTGCAAGCATGAAGGTTTTATAAATGCCTGCAAATGATAGGGTTTGGGAATCTTCAAAAATAGAAGAAGAACGAACAGCAATAGGGGTGTTTACTTTGTTCAAAACCTTCTCAAGGTCTTTTTCAACCCCCTTTGGGAGTTTGGAATTAAGAAATAATGCCCTTATTTCATCTTCGTTGTTAATATTCATTGCCCTTTCTTTCAACCTGTTTTTTGAAATAAACTCTTCATAAATGTCCGTGGCTAAAACTGTTGAAAAGGGAACCTTGATCTCAACATTTTTAAATCTGTCATCCAGTCCGGATTCAGTCAGTATTGCCTGCATAAAAGCAAGACCTCTTGCTTTTCCACCAAGTGACTCTTCACCTATCTTTACAAATATTGCAGACTGGGCATCAGAAAGTGCCTGAAGACTTATAACAGACTTCAATTTACTCTGAAGAAGGTGCTTTTTTATGGTACTGTGAAGATATTTTTTTATCTCATCAACGCTTCCAAAATCATCAACAGTTTTTGTTCTTAAAACCTCTGCGATCTCAAATTCAGTTCTTGCCCTGAACCACATTGAAAAATGATTCTTTTTAGCATGATAAAGTACACTTTCATCTGGTATATCAAGTATTTTATCTGCGAACTCCTCAAGGGTTTTAGCCCTTGTTATTATCTTTCTGTCGGGATAGCGAAAAACAAAATCCCCAAACCCAAAATTGTGAAGAATGTATTTTCTTAACTGCTCAACCATGTTTTTTGAAAGTTTATGAAAAAAATCAACCCCCAGTCTTTTAGCAATCTTCTTGTTTTTAAGGTTCGATGATTGAAGTATAACATTAAGATCTTTGATCTCACTTTTCACAGTTTTTACCAGATCAAATCCTGCATCAACACATAATTTCCCACCCTTAGGGTATTGCACATCCGATATTATTCCAAGCAGGTTTTTTTTATAACTTTTAAATATTCTAATCGCTTCTTCAAAGGTTTCCGCCGTAACAATTTTGGGTCTTGCCCTTACCCTTAAAAGCACATCAGATTCATTGATTGAATCAGTTAAGATCTTTCTTGTCTGTTTCAGTATCTCAGTGTAAATTAAAGGGAGAAAGAATGAGTAATACCATGGAGAGTCCTCAACCACAAGTATGACATTAACCCCAAGCCCTGTGTCATTATCCATGTTTTTCATATCCTCAACATATTTGATAATAGCAAGAAACAACTTTGAGTCACCAAACCAGTAAAACACCTTATCAATGTACTTCTTTTCCCTGATAACCATGAGGACATCCCTTTCAACAGGGGCATAGGTGAGAAGAATAACGGGGGTATCGGGGCTCATTGATTTCACGGATCTTCCAAATTCAATCGGACTCATATCTGAAAGCCTCGGCATGGTGATAATGAGATCAAAAGAGTGTTTTTTTAGAAAATCAATCGCCTCTTTTGCAGAACTAACCCTTGTAATTCTTGGAATATAATGAAGGTCAAGTTCAAGAAAATCGTTGAATATCCTCTTTGTTAAAGCACCATCTTCTTCAAGTATGTAAGCATCGTAAGGAGAAGAAACAAGCAAAACATCCTGCACATGATACTTCATTAAATTGTAGAACTTGTCTATTTTTGATGGAAAAACAGGAACCGGAGACATAACGCTATTTTACAAACTGCATCTTGTAATAGACAGGATTAAGCCTGTCCCCTGTCGCTTCTTTCACAAATTCATCCCACCTGTAAAGTGCACCCGGCTTAAACACCTTTTCAACAAAGTAATCCCCAATCCCCTTATTTTCACCCAAAAATGTTTGCTTTATGTTTTCCGTGTGCAGTATGTTCTTTGCAATGTAATAGTTCATCTGTGATGCAAATAATTCCCCAAGCATATAATTGTGATAGTAAACAGGGTATGCCGAGATGTGTATTTTTGCCGCCCAATCAGGGTTGTTTCTTCCGTCAGGTTTTTTGACCAATTGATACTTTTCCTTTAACTTCCACCAGTAATTGTTAAAGTAATCCACTCCCTTTTCAGGGTGTGCATACAACTCTTTCTCAAACCTTGTCATTACCTGACACCACCTTGAAAAAACAAGCTGCTGATACTTCTGCATTCTGTAAAGTTCAGGTGCAATCCTGTTTGCTTCTTTTTCAGAAACACCGCAGTATTCCTTCAAAAATTCAGGGTTTTTGGACTGCCTTCCAAACAGCATTGCGACAGCCTCTGTTGTAAAGGTGTGGCATGCTTCCCTTAAAACATAGGGGAGTTTTCTGTCAATGTATTTGTCGTAAACAGCATGCCCCAACTCGTGCAAAACAGTGTCCATCCAGTATTCATTATCCTTAACATTTGTAAGTATTCTAACATCACCCTCTCTGTCAATATCCGTGCAGAACGCATGCTGCATCTTGCCCTCTTTTTCATACAAACTGCTTCTTTCAAGAATTTCATTTACATCAAGCCCTATTGAGGAGTAAAACCTTTTGGCAATTGCAACAATGTCCTTCCCCCTGTAATACCTGTCAAGGTCAACATTGTCAAAGGATATCCCCTCCTGAAAAAACGGGTCTTCGTAATGCCAGGGCATTATTTTTTTTGAAGAAATGCCGTATCTTTCAGCAAGCATTCTGTCTATATCCTTTTTAACCTTTGCGTACTCAGGGGCAATTTCCCTGTCCAACTCGTCTAAAAGCCCAATAATCTCTTCAGGGGTCTGCTCGTTCAACTGCAAAGCCATGTCAAAGTAATCCCTGTATCCCAGTGACCTTGCAAGTTTGTTTCTCAACTTTGCAAGTTTAATAACATCCTCTGCAACAACCTTCCCTATTTGCTTTGAGGCAAGCCAGGCATCTTTCCTCAACTTCATATCTCTCTTTTCTTTTCTCAAAATCTCTTTCAACTGATTATCGGTAACCTTTTTGCCGTTCAGATTTGCTCTGAATGTGTTAAACCTCTCTTCAATACTGTTTTGAAGGTCAATAATCTCCTTTAAAATGTTCGGGTCCCCCTGTTTGCCTGCATAGGCAAGGTAAATCAGGGTTAACTGCCTCTTTAAAACCCGGTCTTTTATATCTTCCTTTAAAAACTCTTTCAATTTCAAAAAATCGTCCCTGTTTGAGTGAATCTTTGCAATCTCAAACTCAATTTTTGCAGCCTCTTTGTACTTTTCAGGATTTCCTGTTGTGGAAGCCTCCCAGGAGGCAAGGTTTGCCTGTTTGTAAAGAGGGGCAACCTTTTCAACATAGTTTTTTATAAAAAGTCTCATCTCATTCTCCCTGTTTAAGTGAATATTGCAGGAAACCATTAAAAAACACCCTAAAAAAAGAAGCGAAAATAATCTCATAATCCCCCCGATTACTTTATTCTCTTAAACCTTGTTCCCTCTTTTGTATCTTCAAGGATTATGCCTCTTTCTTTAAGCATATCCCTTATCTCGTCTGCCCTTTTAAAATCCCTTCTCTTCCTTGCCTCATTCCTCTCCTCAATAAGTTTCAAAATCTCCTTATCAGGAAAATCGCTTGAAAAATCAAAAACCGCAAAAACAGTGTTCAGTTTTTCAAGAAAATCAAGAACCTCGTCCCTGTTAGCCTCAGGTATGTTTGAATCGGGATAAAGTTTGTTAACTTCCCCTAAAAACTCAAACAAAGCCCCAAAAGCCCCCGATACATTCAAATCCTCTTCCATTGAATCTTCAAAAGATTTTCTGTACTTTTCAATCAAACCCTTTATTCTCTCATCGTAATCACTTTTGTTTTTAGTCTGGGACACAGCCTGATAAAACCCCTCAACCCTCTCAATAGCCTTTTCGGCAGCCTTTACACTTTCAAGGGTAAAATTCAATTGTTTTCTGTAATGGGAAGATATAAGAACATACCTTATTGCCCTTGGATTGTACCCCTTTGAGATTAAATCCCTTAAAGTGAAGAAATTTCCAAGTGATTTGCTCATCTTTTTCCCTTCAACTATGAGGTATTTGCAATGAAGCCAATAGTTTGAAAAAGGCTTTCCAGTTGCAGCCTCGCTTTGAGCAATCTCATTCTCATGATGCGGGAAAATAAGGTCTTCCCCCCCTGCATGCAGATCTATTGTCTCCCCAAGGTACTTCATTGCCATAACAGAGCATTCAAGGTGCCAGCCTGGCCTTCCCTCGCCCCATGGAGACGGCCAGGAAGGTTCCCCTTCCTTTCTTGCCTTCCACAAAACAAAGTCTCTTACATCGTCCTTTTCATACTCGTCAGCATCAACAGACACCCCTTCCTTTATCTCCCTTTTATCAAGTTTTGACAGCTTGCCGTACTCTTTAAAGGCTGAAATATCAAAGTAAACAGAGCCGTCTTTCTCATAGGCAAAGCCCTTATCAATAAGTGTTTTAACAAGCTCAATCATCTCTTTTATGTGCTCGGTTGCCCTTGGATTGTATTCAACCTTTTCAATATTGAGGGTTTCGCAATCTTCAAAGAAGGCCTTTTCATACTTTTCAGTGTACTCTCTCAACGACAATCCCTCTTCATTTGCCCTTCTTATTGTTTTATCATCAACATCGGTTAAATTCATAACCTGCACAACTTTATACCCTTTATACTTCAAATACCTTCTGAATATATCCTCAAAACAGAATGTCCTGAAATTGCCTATGTGTGCATAATCGTACACCGTCGGGCCACAGGTGTAGATCCTTGCCTCTTTATCTCTCAATGTTTTAAACTCTTCAAGTTTCCCGGTTAATGTGTTGTAAAGTTTCATACTATCCTCCTGCTATAACTTCAAATGGTATTATAACCTAACTTTAAATGTAATACCATTCAATAAATTGAAGAACATAATGGTTTAAATTGTTTAAGGATTTTTGTCTGAATATAAAAATGGTAGCGGGGGTGGGATTTGAACCCACGACCTTCGGGTTATGAGCCCGACGAGCTACCTGGCTGCTCCACCCCGCGACAGGTAATTTTTATTATATTACCTGTACCATGATTGTCAACAGGAAATTGTACCTTGACCATAAATGGATATAAACATATTGACCCACCTGAGGGTAAATTTTAAATGTTGACAAGAGGGGACTAAAATCCACCACCTCCTCCGCCCCCTCCGCCACCACCGGCACCACCTCCTCCGGAAAAGCCTGAAGATGACCCCGGTGCGGAAGATGAAGAGGATATTGTGCTTGACATTGAGGATACCATTGCAGTTGAAAATGTAGCTGGTGCAAATCCGTGTCTGTAAAAATCATCACCCTCAAAGTTTTCTTTCAATGCAGCCTCGTCTATTGCGTTTTCAAACTTTTCACTCCACTCTTTTTCAACATCCAGTGCAATGGCGTAAGGCAAAAACCATTTGAATGTGTTTACATCTTTTTTAAACTTTATTCCATACTTTATGTAATCGCTTTCAGCCATTGAGAGGTAAAGTTTGAGCCCTTCTATTTTGTCCATAATCCTCCTGCCATAGGGAGTTGGGGCTTTCAATAGGTGATAGAAAACTGCATTTAAGATTATTATGGCTATGACAATTACAAGGTCGGGTAAAGATGCCCCCTGAACAAAGAAAAACATACCGCCTATTTCACCTAACGAAAATACCATTGAGACAAGAAAGATACCTATAACCTGAACAAATCCTCCTGATCCGCTTCTATAAGCCTTCCACTTGTTTATGAACTCCTTCCATAGACTGATGACAGCAATACTCCAGAATGAAAGCCAAATAGTTGCAAACCCTGTAAAAAAGGGGATCCTGGTAGATAACACAATAAGAACAAAAACAAAAAAAGAAATTATTGCTCCGGGAATGAAAAACTTTGTGTTTGAGTAAAAGTATTTGTTTTCAGCAAATTTTTTTAAAGCCTTTTTAAACTTCGTTATGCCATTTCTTATCTCCTGATAGTTTGCCCGTTTTATTTTAAAGTACCCGCCTATTGCAAGCCATTCATCGTACAACTCCTTTTCTTCAACAGAAAGAGAAGAAATGTCCTTTGTCAGCCTTTGAAGGGAGTAAATTTTGCTTTTTTCATATATTTTAATTACCCCTTTTATTGCCATATTAACTATTGCACTTACAAGACACCTGTCTGTGTACCCCATTTTAATAATGTATGCAATCTGAGCGGGTGAGAGGTTTTCCGGTGGCTCAAATTGAGGCACAATTGCTCCCTTTTCAGGGTCTTTTCCAACTTTGAACCACATTACAATGTAATAGAGAAATATGATTATTAAACCTGCCAATCCTATGAAATAAGACGGATTGTCTTCAACATAAAGGGTAAATTTTTCACTTTTTGTAGGCTCGTGGACAATGCCCTTTTTAAATCCAACGACTATTGTAAAACCCTCTTTTTTGTTCAATTTCCTTGTGGTCTCAAATACAAGCCTTCCCATTTCATCTATGTATGCCTTGAATGCCCTTTCCCTTGAGCCGCTATATCCTGTGTACGCGGTCCATTTAAGGAAATTTTCAGGACCAAATCCCTGTGGCAATGAAACATAAGCCTCAGCACTTAAAATCGGAAAATCCCAGCCCTGCCCTGTAACATTCCAGTAAAGTTCATCGTGGTCTTTAAAAAAACCTATCTGTCTGTCTGTCCTGTAAGTAAGCCTGAAAGTGTATATCCCCGGTTTTATCAACCTGCTTTTGGAACCCATATACACCCTGTATCCATTTACTCTTTTTTCAACCCAGTAGTTTATATTTTCACCATTCCTTTCAACAGACACAACCTCAAACCTTACCTTCACCTTTCTTCCCATTTTGTCAACATAGTCTGTTGGAAATTCCCTGTAAATACCCCTTTTTATCTTATCCCCTTCGGCACGAACCTTAATACTTTCAATAACAAAAAGAGTGTTATCCCTTCCAATTGTTATATCGCTTTGATAATCAAGTATCTCTTCTGCTGCATAAAGGTTGAATAAAAAGAATGAAAATAAGATAAGGAAAACAAAACGCTTCATATTAGGCCTCCTCAAAGTCAAAGTATTCAAGGGGTTTTAGTCTTAAAACTCTTGCAAGAACAACATTCGGGAATTTTTCAATATAGGTGTTATAAGCCTGCACCACACCGTTATAAAATCTTCTTGCCTTCTGCAAATCCTCTTCAATCTCTGTTATCTCTTTTTGCAGTTCAAGGTAATTTTCATTTGCCTTTAAAATAGGGTAATTCTCTGAAAGTGCAAAGAGTGTTTTTATACTCTCCCTGATCTCCTTCTCTTTGTCCAAATCTTTTGCCCTTGAATTTAGAGCAAGAGCCCTTGCCTTAACAATCTTTTCCAGAGTGTTTTTTTCAAAATCGGAGTATGCCTTTACAACATCAATCAATTTTCCGAGAAGGTCAGCCCTTTTTTTAAGGAATACATCAATATCTGCTTCAGCCTGCTTTGCAAGGTTTTTAAAATAAACAAATTTATTGTACACAAACGCAATATAGATTAAAACCCCGATAACCAGAATTACAATATACTCCATCTTCCCTCTTGTATATTCAGTTTTTCTTTATTGTACGATTTCTAAAATATTTTGTTAAGAAAAATTCATTCCCAATCAAGTAATTTTTTTTCTCCTTTCAAACTTCTTTGTTTGCTTATATCCTGAGTAACCTCAAGAACCCCCCTGTATTTTCCCTGTCCGTCTCTTATTGCAAAATACTCAATTAAAACAAATTTCCCTTTGTAATTTATCCAGAACTCAGCCCTATCCCTTTCTCCATTTCTAAATTTTTCAATAATTTTATTGACAATTCCTATACTATCAGGGGGATGACAGTTTTGAACCTTTCTTCCAAGAACAGCCTTTGTTCTGGGAAAAATTCTATCCACTGGGTTTGAAAAAAACCTGACTTCGTTATTTTCATCAACAAAGGTAATATCAATAGGAAGGTGTTTGAATATCAATTCCAGTTGTTGTAAGGTTAATGAGCCTGTTTCAAGGTTTATCTCCAGACTTTTATCACCCCTGTCAACATCCTTTACTCCATCAATCCCTACCTCAACAAAGGGAAGCCCCATCTCCTTTACCTCACCTAAATGGGCATTTATCTCTTCCTCCTCAACTATTTCCAAAAGATATGGATAAAGGATTCTGTTCTCCCTGAAAGAAATGGCAAACATATCAAAAAAAAGCCTTCCCACCACCTTGTTGAACAATTTAAGGTCACATTCTCCTTTATCCAAAATTTCATTTACCAATTTCAAATTTCTTTTAATATCATCATCAAAAGACCACATGATGTGGGTGCATTTAAAATACTGCTCAACTCTTTCTAAAATGGGAAACACAATGTTTTCTTTAACAATGTAATGCTTTTCAAATTTTTTTAAGAGTTCAAATCTGTTTTTTATCTCTTCAAGTGTTTTTCTGTCTTTCTTTTTATTAATCAATTTAATAAGTGGCTTTATAGAGTTGAGTCTCTTCTCCATCTCTGCATTGTCCACCATCAAAAGGTGAACCAAACCATTTTCCGAGTATTTTAAAGAAGGGTAATTCTTTAACGGGATAAAAACTGTATGAAGAACTCTGTTTACTGTACTTTTAATTTCCTCCATGCTGTAACCATCTTCAACCAGTTTATGAAATGCCTTTACAACAATAGAAGGGGTAACCGACTCAATCGTTTCCCTGTAAACCCGGTACAACATTTTTCCACTTTCTCCTTTTAGCATTGAAACACAGTAAGAATAAAAATTATTTAACCTCTTTTCATCATTGCCACTCATTGAAATCTCCCTTTTTAAAATTTAAAACAAGATTTTTTAAATTACCCTTTCCGTAAACCTTTTTCCATTCTTTAATCATATCATCAACTGGAGGTTTAAAGCATACTCCCCTGTACCTGAGATAGGTAACAAATCTCTTTCCATTCTCCATATACTGAGGAAACACAGCATCTCTTTCGCCGTCAAACTCTATCAGAGGGTAACCTGCCTTTTCACATGTATCCACATCAAATGTTGGTGTTACCTTTAACCAACGCCCCAGATTAACAAAAGCGAAACCATGGTATGGAAACACATCGGATCCGAGAATCTTTTTGGTATCTTCTGAAAGTGCGTGATTTTTTATGTCTGCAAACCCAATTGCTGCAGGAATACCAGCCCCCCTTAAAAGAGAAACAAGCAAAATAGCCTTTTGAACACAAAACCCCTTACCCCTCCTTAAAACAGCACTCGATCTGTAATCCTTTTCAGTAAAAATGCCGGCAAACATGGTGTATTTAATTTCATCTCTTACAAAATAAAATATCTTCTTTGCTTTTTCCTTTTTATTAGAGGAGTTGCCCACAATGTTTTTTATTGTTTCCCTAACAAAATCATCCTCAAAATCAAAGAAAAAGTTACTTTTTAGAAAAAAATCTGAATGATAATTATCAATTTCATCATTCTTAAAACAATACTTCATGTTTTTAATTTTACCAGAGAATTATCTGGAGAATATTTAACAAAAAACAAAAAAACCCTTTTTAAATTGCTAATCATGGTCATATTTTAGTTTTTTCGGGTATAATAGTAAAAAAGACAGGATACTGGAGAGGGATATGAAAAAATTTGTATTAACATTAATCTTACTTGCAAATACACTTCTTTTTGCCCAGTGGTATGCCGACATTACAAACCCCCATGTTTACAAAACAATTACCAACCCACCCACACTTGGATTGCACCTTAAAAGGGTTGCAATTATGCCTGAAGGATACTATACCTCAAACGAACTTGCAGACCATATAACAACATACTTTGTTAACACAGGGAGAATAGAGGTTGTTGACAGGGAGCACCTCTACCAGATTTTAAAAGAACAAAATCTATCAATAAGCGGAAGGATTGACAAAGACAGCGCTGTAAAACTTGGCAAACTGTTAGGGGCAACCGCATTGATAACGGTAAATGTTTACACGGAAGAGTACAAAAAAGAAAGAAAAAGAGAGGAATTTAAATCAAAAGACAAAGTAAGAATCAAATACATTGCAAGATTAAACGGCTATTTAAAATTTTCCGTTAAAACAATTGATCTGCAAACAGGCAAAATCTTTTCGGCAAAGATCTTCGAAATTAACGATTACCTTGAAAAATACAAATACAATGAAAAACCGGACTTTCCCGACTACCATATATTGAAAGACAGAATGTATAAAAAAGCAATTGAAGGGATTTCAACACTTTTTATGCCGTGGAACCAGACCATATCCTTTGTTTTTTACAATTCAAAGAAATGCGGAATGAAAGAAGCCTACCGTTTTATTAAGGTTAAAGATTACAATTCAGCACTTGAAAAATCGTTTAAAGTGCTTGATTGCCTTAAAAATTCCGGTGCAAATACAAAGTATCTTTCAAGAGGCTATTACAACATAGGGATCTGCTATTTCCTGCTTGGAGACTATTCAAAGGCAAGGGACTATTTCTCAAAAGCATACACAATAAAAGATTATTCAACCTATAAAGATGCGATTCAGAAAGTCAATCTCACCGAACAAACAGAGATTGCCTTTTCAAACTATCTAAAAGAAGAAAGTAATACTCACAAAATTGTTGAAGAAGAACAGAATCCAAAACCTGAACAAAAAGAAACAGACAATGATGAAGACATAGTTAAAAAATTGAGAAAATTAAAAACCCTTTACGAGCAGGGGCTAATAACTGAGGAAGAGTATAAAGAGAAAAAGAAAGAGATTTTAAATTCACTTTAACATTTGTTTTTCTCAACCTTATTTAAAACACTTTGATCTTACTTAAAAAGTAAATTTTAAAAAATTTTAAATAAAAAAAATTTTATTTTACTTGATTTATTTTTTACTTTATTGTAAACTTAAAACAAACAATTGCGGGAGGAGCAATGGCTAAACAAAAAGGAATGGTTGTAATCGACACTGAAAACTGTAAAGGATGCGGGCTTTGTATTGCAAACTGCCCCACAAATACCCTTGGTTTTTCCGAAAACTTCAATGCAAACGGTTACCATTACTCTGAAATGAAACAGGACACCTGTATTGCATGCCAGAGTTGTGCACTTGTTTGCCCCGATGTTGTTATAACCGTTTACAGATTAAAAAAAGAAAAAACAGTTTAAGGAGTATATATGGGCGAAAAACTTTTAATGAAAGGTAACTACGCACTTGCCGAAGCGGCAATAAGAGCAGGCTGCGAAGGGTATTTTGCATACCCTATAACCCCTCAATCAGAGGTAGGGGAGTATATGTCGGTTCACATGCCTGAAAACGGAAGGGTTTTTCTTCAGGCTGAAAGCGAGGTTGCTGCAATAAACATGCTTTACGGTGCAGCAGGGGCCGGTTTCAAGGTTATGACATCGTCCTCTTCCCCCGGCATCTCCTTAATGACAGAGGGGATATCCTACATTGCAGGAGCTGAATTGCCCTGCGTAATAGTCAATGTAAACAGAGGGGGACCGGGTCTTGGCACCATTCAGCCCTCTCAGGGAGATTACTTTCAATCAACAAAAGGGGGAGGACACGGGGATTACAGGCTGATAGTTCTTGCACCCTCATCTGTTCAGGAGATTGCGGACCTAACCTACCTTGCCTTTGATTTGGCGTGGAAGTACAGGAATCCTGCTTTAATCCTGATGGACGGTGCACTTGGCCAAATGATGGAAAAGGTTGAGTTTAAACCTTACAATGAACCTGAAAGAGACATATCCTGGGCAACAAGGGGCAAAACACCGGACAGAGACACAAACTTTATAACCTCACTATGGATAAAACCAGAAGAGATGGAGCAGGTAAATTTAAGGCTTCAGGCAAAATACAAAGAGATTGAAAAAAACGAAGTAAGGTATGACGCCTACAACATTGAAGATGCAGAACTTATAATTGTTGCATTCGGGCTTTCCGCAAGAATTGCCTCAAAATCAATGAATCTTTTAAGGGAAAAGGGATACAAAGTCGGGCTTATAAAACCGATAACCCTATGGCCCTACCCATACAAAATACTTGAAAAACTGGCAAACAATGAAAGGGTAAAAGGCTTTTTTGTTACAGAGTTAAACTCAGGCCAGATGGTTGAGGATGTGAAATTGGGGGTAAACGGAAGAAAACCTGTCGGATTTTACGGAAGAATGGGGGGAATGATTTACTCTCCCGAAGAGATTGTTGAAAACATAATACCTTTCTGCGAAGAAATCGGCTTAAAGGCATAGGGGGAAAGTATGAAAACTCAAATTGACCCAAACAAATACGAAAAGGTTTTTGAAAAAACAGACGGCTTGAAGAATGTAAAAACCCATTACTGCCCCGGATGCGGACACGGAGTTGTTCACAGAATTACCATGGAAATAGTAAAAGAACTTGACATACAGCACAAGACAATAGGGATTGCACCGGTTGGCTGCTCGGTATTTGCATACTACTATATGAATGTTGATATGCAGCAGGCAGCCCACGGAAGAGCCTGCGCAGTTGCAACAGGGATAAAGAGAATGCTCCCTGACCACTATGTATTCACCTATCAGGGAGACGGAGACCTCGCTGCAATAGGTACAGCGGAGACAATTCACGCATGCAGCAGGGGGGAAAACATAACAATTATCTTCATCAACAATGCAATTTACGGCATGACAGGGGGACAGATGGCTCCTACAACCATCTTGGGACAGAAGTCATCAACATCACCAGAAGGAAGAAACCCGCAGAGGGACGGAATGCCAATAAATATGAGTGAAATCGTTGCCCTTCTTCCTGGCACAGTATATGTGGAAAGGGTTGCAGTCAACAAGCCTGGAAGGGTGAGAAAGGCAAAAAAAGCCATTCTAAAAGGCTTCAAAGCACAGGCATTGAAAAAAGGCACTTCCTTTATTGAGGTTGTTTCAAACTGCAACACAAACTGGAAAATGACCCCTGTTGAGGCAAATAAATGGATTGACGATGTTTTACTAAAACAGTACCCGTTAGGGGTATTCAAAGATGAAACAGGGTTATAAGGTAAGGAGTTAATATGACAGAAGAAATGGTTTTTGCAGGGTTTGGCGGACAGGGTGTTTTATCCCTTGGACAGATAGTTGCATACTCTGGTATGCTTGAAGGCAAAGAGGTTTGCTGGATGCCGTCTTATGGCCCTGAGATGAGAGGAGGAACAGCAAACTGCATTGTCTCTGTTTCGGACCAGCCAATATCATCTCCCATTCTTGCAACATTTGATACAGCAATAATTTTAAACAGGCCGTCCTACGACAAGTTTGAAAGCAGGGTAAAAGAAAAAGGGGTTCTAATTTACGACAAAACAAACATAAATGTTGAGCCTTCAAGAAATGATATCGAAATAATCGGGATAGATGCTTCAAAAACCGCAAAAGAATTGGGAAATATGCAGGTTATGGGAATGGTTCTCTTAGGTGCTTATTTAAAAAAGAAAAACATTGTAAAAAAAGAAACGGTAAAAGAGGCATTAAAAAAGGTGTTGCCCGAAAGGCACCACAAACTTATTCCATTGAACATTGAAGCGCTTGAAAAGGGAATGTCTCTCATTTGAAAAATATTGAAAACATCAATTAAACATCAAGGGAAACGGCAAATCGTTTCCCTTTTTTATGCTATAATCCCTTTGAGGTGATTTTATGAAAAAAACCATATTATTCTTACTTTTGTTTTTTACACCGTTTATTGCAAAGGCTGAAACGCCGCAGAGAATATTAGATAAGATGTTTAACAGCATAAAAGCAAACTGGTTCCCCAGACAATATTCAAAGTTCAAATCCCTTGAACTGTCAGGGGATATGTCAATAACAGTGCCTTATTCAAGCGTTTCAAGAAGATTAAAGTATGTTCAGGGAGACCTTTCATTCTCATTCAGTTTCAGTGGTGTTTTGCAGCCATCAGGGGTATGCAAATTTAACATGCAGGGTGATTTCGGAAATGTTGTTTACTGTGTAACTCCCACCAAAACAATAACATATTCCGAAGACTTCAACGCATACTCCATTTCAGATTCAAACACCTCAAACCTTAACAACTTTAAATCTTACTTTGTAAAAAAGGTTAACCTTATAAAAGAAAACTTTGAATCGGGAAGATGGAACTTTCAGATAATAAACAATGTTGTTTTGGGGGGAGACAACTGCTACAAGATAACCGCATTCACCCCTCCAAAAAAGGAAGGCACAAGGAGAAACAAAAGGTCAAATGTCATCAAACTAAAAGACTTGCTAACATTCTACAAAAGGGGAAAGGTTGTTTTCTTCATAAGAAAGAAAGACTTTCTCCCTTTGCGAATTGAATACTCAAACGACGAGCAAAACATTGACTCAACAATAACCTTTTTCTACGGAAATCAAAAACAGCCTGCATCAATGTATGTTGAAGGCACTGCCGCAAATGTTTCAGGGAGAGGGGACGCATCAATAGGCTACAACAACCAGATTTTAAGTTACATTCAATTGAGTTTCAGCAACGCATTGAACCAATCCTACAACTTTTCCGCAAACTTTAACTTTAAGCCAGATGTTGACAAAAGCGAATTTACATTCCTTCCCCCTGTTGATGCCCAGGCTATGGGAAGGGAGAATTTAAAACTTCTCATACTAAGCAATGTTGCCGGGACACTGTTAAGAATGCAGCAGGCGGGGATAAACATTAAAACATTGAAGTTTTAATTATGAAGATAAGCGGCGTAATAATAACAAGAAATGAAGAAAAGCACATATTTGAAGCAGTGAAAAACCTTTTTTCAGTTTGCGACGAGGTTGTTGTTGTTGATTCAGGAAGCACCGACAAAACAGAAGAACTGGCAAAAAAAGCAGGTGCCAAATTCGTATTTAACAAATGGAAAGGCTATGTTGAGCAGAGAAACTTCTGCCACAGTGTTGTATCCAATGACTGGCTACTTGTGCTTGATGCAGACGAAAGGCTTTCCGACAAACTTGTAAAAGAAATAAAAAAACTCAAACAAAACGGGCTTGACAGTGAAATAAAAGGCTTTGAATTTTTCAGAAACCTTATATTTATGGGGGAAAAATTTAAAAACAACAGATTTACCTGCGAAAAAAAGATAAGGCTTTACCATAAAGACTATGGAAAATGGATTGGCGGAAGGGTTCACGAAAACATTAAAATAAACGGGAAAGTAAAAAGAATTAAAGCATTTATTGACCATTACCCCTACCCTACAATTGATTTTGCAGTTGAAAAACTCAACAACTACGCCTACCTTATGGCAAAAGACAGGTTTGAAAAAGGGAAAAAGATAGGGCTAATGGGATTAAACTTAAAAATATTCTTCACATTTTTAAAAAAGTACATACTTGACTTAAAGTTTTTAAAAGGAATGGAAGGGTTTATACTTGCAAAGATAGAAACAAATTACACATTTTTAAAGTATGCAAAACTTTACGAATTAAATAAAAAAGGGGGAAAAGATGAGTGAATTACACTGGGAAACAGAGATTACAAAGATTGAGCCAAACAAGATTCAATTGAGAGGGTATCCCATAGATTACTTAATGGGAAAATACTCCTACCCTGCCGTTGTTTATCTTGCAATAAAAGGGGAACTGCCGGACGAAAAAACGGCGAAGTTGATGGAAACAATGCTTGTATCCTCAGTTGACCACGGGGCAACACCGCCTTCAACCCTTGCCGCAAGGACTGTTGCATCAACAGGTGCGCCGCTAAATGCATGCATTGCAGCGGGAATACTTGCAATAAACAAATACCATGGCGGGGCTATTGAAAACTGCATGCTTTACCTTAAAGAGGTTAAAAAAATATCGGAAAAAGAAAACATAAGCATTGAAGAGGCTGTTGAAAAAACTGTTAAAACAAAAAGGGAGAAAAAGGAAAAGATATTCGGCTTTGGACACAGGGTGCACACCAACGATCCGAGAACAAAGAAACTCCTTGAAGAGGCTGAAAATGCAGGGATTGCAGGAGATTACATAAAAATATTAAAACTAACGGAAATTGCAATGGAAAAAACACTTGGAAAACACCTGCCAATCAATGTTGACGGTGCAATTGCAGGATTGCTTTGTGAAATGGATTTTCCTCCCCAACTTGCAAATGCCTTCTTCATAATGGCAAGAATACCCGGTCTTGTTGCCCACATATACGAAGAGCAAACAAAGATGAAACCAATGAGAAAGATCCACCCGACAGACCACGAATACACAGGCCCAACCGACAGACATGAAAAATAAATCAAGGGGGTTGAAATGAGAGAGGAATTGAAAAATCTGTTTCCTGAACTTGAAGATATAAAGGATGGAGATTTAAGGGAGAAAACTTACAGATGCTTTGAAGAGGCTATGAGATTGGGGGGATGGGAGATAAAAGACCTATACGAGATGCCCTTCACCCTTCTTATTCCAGACTGCCCTGTAAAGATGGTTGACCATATAAAAGGGGTTTTGAAAACATCAATTGCAATGGCAAAGGCAATGAGCGAGGTTTACGGAGAGAAAATGCCAATAAATATGGATCTCCTTATTTCAGGGGCATTTCTTCACGATGTGGGAAAACTTCTTGAATACAAAAGGGAAAACGGAAAGTTTGTTAAAAGCGAAAACGGAAAACTCCTGCGCCATCCCTTTTCAGGGGCAATTCTTGCAGGAAAGATCGGGCTTCCTGACGAGGTTCTGCACATGATAGCCGTGCATTCAAAAGAAGGAGACCATGGCAAGAGGATTACAGAGGCAATTATTGTAAACAAGGCTGACTTTGCAAACTTTGAGCCGCTTCATTGATGGAGAATAAAAGAGCCCTGTGATAGAATCTTTCTATGGAACTTTTTGCAATTAAAATAATAATTCTTCTTTCTTTTTCATTTCTTTTTTCAGGGACAGAGCCTGCATTCTTTTCCCTGACACCGTGGAAGTTGTTGAAATTACAGGAAGAAAAAAGCCTTTCTTCCAGAATGATAGTTGTTCTGTCAGAATACAAAAGCCTTGTTCTTGCAACAATTTTGATAGGAAATGAAACGGTTAATATCCTTACATCCTCACTTTTTGCAAGATTAAAATTCAGTCTTTTCCCTGAGCATAACCCTGTTATATCAGTTTTGTTTATACTCTTTGCCACAACAATACTGCTTTTAGGGGGAGAGGTCACTCCCAAAATGATCGCATTGAAAAAGCCTGTTGCTTTTTTGAAAAAATCCATATTTATAATCTTTCCCCTATCCACCATCCTTATTCCATTCAAAAGGTTTTTCAAAAACAACAACAATGAAAAGATACTTTTTTTAAATGTTATCCATATTGCAAGAAAGGAAAAAGCAATAAACGATACAGAGGCTTTTTTCTATGAAAACATCTTTAAAGCAACAACAACCCCCTGCCTTTTCGCTGCAACCCCTGTAAACAGAATTAAAAACAGGAGTGTTTTGCAGGGTCACCCTTTACCGGAGATATTACCCCTTTCAAGGGCAATTGAGATTATGCAAAAAGAGAATACAAACATTCTCACAATAGATGAATCGGGTGGTGTTTCAGGGGTTATTACAAAAGAAAACCTAATGGAATACTTTACCTTTACAGAGTTAAAAGAGTATGTTTACGAAGAAAATGTTGTAAGCGGGGAAATGCCAGTCTCTCTCTTTGAATACCACTTTGACACAAGGCTAAATCAGAATATGTTTAAAACCATAAACGGATATGTTTTCAATCTTTTCGGAAGGTTGCCAGAAAAGGGGGAAAGTGTATCTGACAATCAATTTGTTTTTACAGTGCTTGAAGTTAAAAACAATTTTATATCAAAAATGAAGGTTGAAAAGAAAAATGGGTGAGATTATAACCTTTATTCTGGCAATTCTATCGGAGGGCTTTTTTTCAGGAAGCGAGATAGCAATAGTCTCCTCGGATAACAGCAAACTTTTACTTCTTGCACAGAGCGGAGACAAAAAAGCAGAAGAGGTTTTAAAATTTAAACAAAACCCCATTAAATTTCTAACAGTCTGCCTTATAGGAACAAACCTTTCAGCAGCAACAGCATCATTCTTCGGCACTTTATTTGTATTAAAACATTACCCTGAATTCAAAGAGTTAGGGGTATTTTTCATAATACCTGTTATTATGTTGTTTGGAGAGATTATTCCAAAAACAATATATTCAAGGTTTGCAACCCCTATTTCTCTTGCCATTATCCGGTCAATAAAGTTTCTATCCATTATTTTAACCCCTGCCACATTCCTCCTCAACAAATGGAGCGATCTTGTCTCCTCCTTTTTGAAAAGAGAAGAGGATTTTATTACAAAGGAAGAATTCTATCACATGCTTGAAAATGAAAAAAATTGCCTGCCTTATCATTTGCAGGTTATAATAGACAGGTTCAGGGAAAGAAAAGATATTGAGTTTGCACTTTTCGGAGAAAAGAATGATTGAGAAATTTTTAGAACAGATAGAAAACAAAACCCTCAAAATCGGGGTTATAGGGCTTGGTTATGTTGGTCTTCCCCTTGCAATGGCTTTTCTTAACAAAGGGTACACCGTGTACGGCATAGATATAAGCGATGTAAAGGTTGAAATGCTCAACGACGGTATATCCTATGTTCAGGATGTGTCATCTGACGATGTAAAAAAACACATAGATGATGGGAAGTTTAAGGTTTCAACATCGTATAAAGTTATTTCAAAGCTTGATGCCGTAAGCATTACGGTGCCAACCCCGCTTTCAAAATCAAAAAACCCTGACCTATCCTATGTAAAGCATGCAGTTGACAACACCCTTGCAAACATAAATCAAAAGCCATTTTTAATTGTGCTTGAATCAACAACATATCCAGGAACAACGAGGGAATTTATTGTCGAGGAGCTTGAAAAAAGGGGCATCAGGGCAGGAGAAGAGGTTTTTGTTGCTTTTTCACCTGAAAGGGTTGACCCTGGAAACAGGAACTATTCTATTGAAAACACCCCCAAGATTTTAGGGGGGTACAGTGAAAACTGCCTAAAAGTTGCATCAGGTCTTTACTCAAAAATCATAGAAAAAATAGTGCCTGTTGAAACACTTGAAGAGGCTGAAATGGCAAAACTGCTTGAAAACACCTTCAGGGCAGTAAACATTGCACTTGTAAACGAATTGACTTTGATGTGCGACAGAATGGGGATAAATATATGGAATGTTATAAAGGCAGCATCAACCAAACCATACGGCTTTATGCCGTTTTACCCTGGCCCGGGCATCGGGGGGCATTGCATACCACTTGACCCTGAATACCTTTTATGGAAGGGTAAAACGGTTGGCTTTTACAACAGGTTTATTGAACTTGCATCCGACATAAATGCAAATATGCCAAGGTTTGTGGTTGACAAAGCAGTAAGGGTTTTGAACAGATACGGCAAGCCTTTAAAAAACTCAAAGATTTTGATATTAGGGGTAACCTACAAAAAGGATGTGAGCGATTTAAGGGAGTCTCCGGCATTCAATATTATAAACCTTTTAAACCAGTTTGACGCAATAGTGAACTATTCAGACCCCTTTCACTCAAAACTGTACTTTGAGGGGGAGATGTACACTTCCGTTGAGTTAAAGCCTGAAAACATATCTCTTTTTGACCTTATCATTCTTGTTACAGACCACTCTGCCTTTAACAAACAGGAAATAGCGGATAATGCAAAAGCAATTCTTGACACAAGAAACGCATTTGACGGAATAAAGAAGGAAAACATATTCAAACTTTAAGGGGATTTTATGAGAAAATTGATAGATCTTCACATGCACTCAACAGCATCAGACGGGACATTTACCCCATCTGAACTTGTGAATCTGGCAATTGAAAAGGGATTATCGGCAATTGCATTGACAGACCACGACACAGCGGCTGGAACAGAAGAGTTTTTAAAAACAGCAAAAGACAAGGGCATTGAAGCAATCGCAGGGATTGAGATAAGCTCCCTCTTTGAGGGATACCCTGAAATACATGTACTTGGCTATTTTATAGAGCCTGAAAACAAAGAGGTAATGAACAAACTTGCATACCTTCAGGACGCAAGAAGGGTTAGAAATATAAAACTAATTGAAAGGCTTAAAGAACTTGGTATGGAATTGAAATGGGAAGAGCTTGAAAAAGAGGCAAACGGAAAACTTATAGGAAGGCCGCACTTTGCGGCATTGATGGTTAAAAAGGGGTTTGTAAAAGACACCAACGAGGCTTTTTCAAAGTACATTGGAAACAACGGTGTTGCATTTGTGCCGAAAGAGAAACTCACAACCCCTGAGGCAGTTTCTTTCCTGTTTCAAAACGGTATTGTACCTGTACTTGCACACCCGACAAAGATTGGAATGAACACAAATGATTTAATTGACTTTATAATACTTCTTAAAAAACACGGGCTTCAGGGAATAGAGGTAATACACTCTGAAATCTCTGAAAAGGAAAGCAAAAAACTCCTTGAACTGGCATTCAGATTCAACCTTGTGCCGACAGGGGGTTCAGACTTCCACGGGGATAACAAGCTGTTTGTAAAGATGGGACAGCCTGAAGTCCCTTACACTTTCTTTGAAAAACTTAAAAATAGAAAAAAGGATATGCTTCACTCAATGGAAACAATGCAGTTTTAAAGCAATTTATCTGGAAATTACATTGAAATTAAAAGACACCTCAGGGGGTAGAAATGAAAGAAAAAAAAGAAACACTTTTTATTATGTGGATCTCTTTTTTGATTGCCCTTTTTCTATACCTTTTTGTGATTTTTGATTTAAAGGGGATAACATTAAACGCTGAGGATTATCTTAACCTCATTCAAAGAGTTTTTTCATTTAAACCTCCAACCATAACTGTTCTTTACCTTTTTGCACTTTTTGAATTTTTCTTGCTGGTTTTTTTTAAAGATACTCTGAAAAATATGCTTAGAAAATTAGAGGAATTTCAGGTGTTCCTTATTGCATGGAGTGTTGGAGAATCAATTGCAGTTTTCGGAATGGCAACTGCGTCTATAGGAAATGACGGAAATTTCTTTATTTTTCCATTCATACTTTCTTTAATATCCCTGTACTCGTGGTCTCCTTTTAGAAAAAAGGACATTTAAAATTTTTTAAAACAGGATTTTCATCCTGGTCTTTGATAGATAATCAGGAGGGAATACAAGATCCCATACATTTTTATCTTCCATACAGAAGTATAGCGGTGTTTCAGGAGATACTCTGCTCACAAACTCTGCAATCTTTCTGTAAAACCTTATCCTTTCAGGGAAAAGGTATCTGAACTTCCCGTCTGAACACTTCACAAATTCACCGATTAACAGGTTGGATTCGGGAAACCTGCTTTCCACATACCACTTTAATTGAGGTTCGTACCTGAAACCTGCCATTGAAAGCCATGCAAGTTTCTTGTGTGTGGAGAAAACCATATCAAGCATCTCTAAATACATTTTATCGGCATCAGGATAAAAGATAACAGGGTCAAGGTGAAATGAAACAAGGTAACCTTTTTCTGCTGCATATTTGCTTGCATTCAACCTCTCCTCAAGCGAGGCCACAAGCCTCTCCTCTTTATCAATTATCTTTTGAGGGGCAATTGTCCAGCCTGCAACAACCTTTGCTCTTTTATCCCTTAAATCAGGAAGGGAATAAACATTGTTGCTTTTTGTCTTTAATTCAAGCATTGCATCTGGATAATTTTCAAAAAAATCTATTAACTTAGAGGCAAACCCGGTAATAGGCTCAAGAGCAAGGCTGTCAGATAACTCCCCGGTCCCAGTCCTTATAAACCTTCCGTCTTTTAAAACATTGTGCAATTCAGCAAAGAGCTCGTCAATGTTTACAGCAAACCTTATTCCTCTGAAATTCAAATAACTTTGTAAGAAACAGTAAGAGCAATCAAAGGGGCAATTTGTTGTCTGGTCAATAACATAGTAATTACAGCATATCTTTCCCCTTGTACCGGGGCATTTTCTGAAAAAACTCCCCTTGAAAACAGTTAAAACAAGGTGTTTTTTGCCCTCGGTAATGTCATCCTTTAAAAAAGATTCTATGTTTTCCCTGTAATACTCCTCATCAGGTATAATTTCAGGCTTTATACCTGCCTTTTCACATATTTCAAAAGAGTAAGGATACTTAGATGCCTCTTCTGTAACAAATATCCTTTTAATCATCCCCTCTCACACTTTTCAAGAAATCCCATACATCTTTGTCCGCCTTTAAATTTTGAAGCGTTTTCTCTATCCGTTCAATATCCTGTTTGGAAGATATTTTGCCAGAAAAATAAAAATAGCCAGCCTCTAAATCTTCTGGGAAGGACAAACTGCCTCTGTATTTTGTCAAAATCTCGTTTAATTCCTCTTTTAACCTGACAAATCCAGGATAACGCAATTTTTTAAGACAGGAAACAACATCTGTATCTTTACATTTTTCAACAATCTGTCTGAAATTAAGAGAATCCCTTTTGCGAATATAATACATTAAATCATACACAATCTGCATTCTTGATAGAGAAAGTCTCTTACTTTTAAATAAATCAGCCAGAAATTTCTGTTCTTCTCTATCCTCTTTTAACAATCTCAATGCAAAGGATACAGGTGACCTTCTAACTTCAAGAAGTGAAAATAAACTTTTTTCAAGTTTGAATACCTCAAGGCAATCCTCGACAATTGATATTTTTTTTGAGAATTTAAGCAATGGATTTAACCTTTTTACAATCTCTTCTTTTTCAATTTTGAACTTTTCAAAGGCCAACTTTATTGCCCTTGCCTTCTCAAACTCAGAATAGGGGTTTGAAAGCATATTTAACTCAATTGAAAGGAAAAAAGCATCTCTTTCATTCTCTTTAACTATTGCAGGCATTTTATCATCCAGCGAAAAATTAAACCTTGAAAAACCGTCAACAAGGGTGAGATCCTTTAATACCACAACAGGGGACACTACCCCATTTTTGCGGACAGATTTTGCAATTAAAGTGTTTAATTCACTTCTAATCCTTAATCTATCATCAACTTTTATCTTTGATTTTTCAATGTATTCAATCATTTGTTTATTTGTAAAGCCCTTTTTTTAACTCACTTCTTACCATTCTTTCAAGGTCTCTTTTCCTCTCTGCTTCCCTTTTATCGTACAGTTTTTTACCTCTTGCAAGGGCAATCTCAACCTTGATATGTTTTCCTTTCAGGTAAAATGCAAGGGGAACAATTGTATATCCCTTCTCTTTTATTTTACCTGTCAATCTTTTCAACTCGTTTTTATGAAGAAGAAGTTTTCTGTCCCTTTCAGGCTCATGGTTAAAGGTTGGAGAAGCGTGTTTGTAAGGCGCTATGTACAAGCCTTTTATGTACAACTCCCCCTCTTCAAAATCACAGTATGAATCCTTAAAACTTATCTTTCCTTCCCTGCAGGATTTCACCTCTGTTCCTGTTAAAACAATACCAGCCTCAATTTTCTCTTCTATGAAATAATTATGAAAGGCCTTTCTGTTTTTTGCCAGAATTTTAACCATCAATTTCACCCTTCTCTTTCAAAACTGATTCAAGTGCAACCACTATCTCAGGATCAAACTGATAACCAGCATGCCTTCTTAATTCTTTTATGGCATCTTTTACAGACATCGCATCTTTATACCCCTCTTCAGCCGTCATTGCTTCAAACGCCTCAGCAACTGCAATAATTCTTGAACCAAGCGGTATCTCTTCCCCCTTCAACCGTTCAGGGTAACCAAGCCCATCGTATCTTTCATGGTGGAACTTTATCATCTCTTTAATTTCTTCAGGTATTCTGATTTTGTTTAAAAACTTCATACAAACAAGTGTATGTTGCTTTATCCTCTCAAATTCCTCACCACTTAATTTCCCCTTTTTATAAAGGTCTGAATCAATTAACAGGATACCTATATCGTGCAATAAAGCGGCAATTGTAACAGAATCAATCAAATCCATACTATCACTGATCTTTTCTGCTATAAGCCTTGCATACCTTGCCGTGTTCAATGAGTGTCTTTCAAAAACTTCAGACTTTTTCTTTGAAAGTTCAAGAAGGTTTAATATAAGGCCTATAAATGTCTCATTACATCTGTAATCCCTGAAAACCCTCTTGAAATAAGACCCAAGTAATTTATTGTAACCTCCGATGTGCACAAGCTCCCTTGCTTCAAAATATCGGTTGTCTTTTTTCAAAAAGCACAAATGAACCTTAATATTTCTCCTTTCAACAACCTTTACAGTGTAAAATGTTTTGGGAACATCCCTTATCTCATTTCCCCTGACCACTCCACTAAAAAACTCGGAGTACAACTCTCCTTCTGAGTAATCAAAGGGGAAAAACTCTTTCATAGAATTTAATAAAACCCTTTTTCCCCTTATTGAAAGAGGAAATTTACTATAAATAAGATTGATACTATTGTTACCTATACCAATTGAAAGAAACAATATGTCAAAACTTACAGAGGGAGCAAGCAATTCTGCTGAAGAAACAAAAAATTCCGCGACCTCCTTTACATATTTTTTAAAAGACGAAAAACTGATTATAATCTCTTTTAAGGTTTTTAAATACTCTTCCTTTTTATCAACTTTATCATGCTGTTTTTCCACAATCTTATTTTCACCAGAAAAGAACTTCAGGGTCTCCACTATCTCTTTCACAATGCCTGTAGAACTCGCAAGTGTAAACATGTCAAATTTTTTACCTGCAGCCCTGTTTCTCTCTTCCAGAAAACCGTAAATTCTTCCCTTAAATACAATTGGAGTTATCTGAACATTGTAAACCCCGTATGACAGATAGAACTCACTGATAAAACCTGCATTCTGCATGTCATTTATAAAAAATGGGTCTCTCTTCCTCCTCACAAGCTCAACAACAGGATGAGTAAAATCATAAACCCTGAACTCATCGTTCAATTTAAGATAACCATAATATGCAATCAAGAAAAAATCACCGGTGTTTTCATCCATTATGTACAACAATGCCCTTGTGGTTTCATTTTTTTCCATGCATTGAAAAATTATTTTCTTGAATGTAACTTCATTTTCCTTTAATTTTTCAATCACTGTACTCTCCGCATTTAATAATTTACACAATTTACGGAGAAAATGCAAATATCAAAAAAATTCCACTCTGGAAATTCCGTTTAAAGCCCGAACACTAAATATCGTCACCCGCAGCCATTACATTTGAAGGATCAAAAGCGTGGCAGGGGGTAACACCGTAAACCATACCACAACCGGGGCACTTTGTTTCAAAAGTAATCATTTGAAACACTATTTCACACCTTTCGCATGTTAACTCAAGGGGAAACGGCATTGGTTGGTTGCTAAATCCCATCATTCTTAACTTTGCCACAACCTGTTTCCCATTTTCAAAACTTCCCATACATCCGTCATGCATAATTACCTCCTATTTGTTTTTAAAAAGCCTTTCTCCGTATCTTAACCTGTTTCTGTAATAAAGAAGAGTTTTGTCAATCTCTTCAAGGAAAGAAAGCAACTCTTTTTCTTCTTTAGATGTTTCAAGAACTTTTACAATAGCACCGTTATTTATCACAAACCTTTTATCCCCCATTAAAGCAAGGATAGGGTCATGGGTTGCCATTAAAACTATCTTTCCCTCTTTTACAAAGAGTTCTAACGCTTTTTTTCTATCTATCCCTGCATTTTCAATCTCGTCTATCAATATGATTGGCGACTTGCTTAAAATGGCGGTATCCGCTATCATCAAAGCCCTCGATTGCCCGCCACTTAAAGATGTAAGCGGAGTATCCCCTTTAAATTTTTCTCCTGCAAGTTCATTGGCTTTTTTAATAACCTTATCCACAACATCTTCTTTGTTTTCAACAAACCTGCTTTCAGCATGGAGCAAAAGAAACTCTCTTACACTTAAATCAATAACAAAGTTCATATTTTGAGACAACTGGGCCACAAGTTTAAATTCCGAAGAAAACCTTAAATCCCTGTCAGGCACCTCTCCATTTAAAAGTATCCTCCTTTTTGTGGGGGTGTCACCCTGTGCCATCCATTCAATATCTGCAAGCAATCTGCTTTTGCCAGAACCGGTTGGTCCAACAATAGAAATTATTTCCCCTGTTTTTATTTCAATCTCAATGTTTTCTTTTTCCCCTGATTTATTGTATCCTCCAACAATTGTTATTGAATTTACTTTATGTAAAGAGTTTTCTTCAATACCTGAAAGGTTGTTTAAAAACTCTTTAAAATTCTCCAATATAAAATCCTTTGAAAGACCAAGGTCTTCAAGAGTTTCTTCATCCACCTTTTCAATATATTCCTGCAAAGTGAGGTTCTCATCAAAAAGTTCAATCCCTATTGAATCAAAAAAATCCCTGGCAACAGGCTGTTTCTCGAATATATCTTTCAACTTCATTGTGTCAATATTCATAACCACCTCACACATCCATTTTCCTTACATTACCAACCTGGAATTTTTCTCCAATTCTTGTTTCACCAAGACAGTATGAGCATAAAGCAGAGGGCATTGAAAATCTCAGGCTTTTGCCCTCAAGGGTGTCCACATCATCACTTTCCATCAATAACATAGTTAATTCGTAGGCTCCCTGCCCTGTTAACCCGTTTATATGTAATATTTTTGCAGTCGGATTAACCTGCCTGACCTTTGCGGCAAAAACCTCTCTTTCCGCCTGAGAAACAATATCTCCTTTTGTTATAACCACTATATCCGCAGATTTCAACATTGGCCCGATCTTTTTTGGAGTATTGAGCCCGCTTAAATTGTCTATCACACATACCGCAGTAATGTCTTTAATATGGGGAGAACACCTGTTACAAAGCCCCGCACTTTCAGAAATAAGAATATCAAGCCCCTGCTCAAGCCCCCAGTTAAAACACTTTTCTATATTTGAAACAAAGTAATGGTCAGGACAAAGTGCCCCTGACAATCCCTTTAAAACAGGGATGCCGTGTTTTTTAAAAAGCAAATCATCGTCTGTTAGCAGACAATCAAACTTAACAACCCCAACCTTAATCTTTTGCAATTTAAAAGATTCTATTACCTTCATTATTACGGCGGTTTTGCCAGACGAAGGTGGCCCCGATATTGTAATCAGTTTCATTACGAAATCTCCTTTGCATACTGATTGAACACACTGAAAAGTTTGTCAATCAAATCCTGAATATTATTTTCATACACAAAATCCCACCCTATCCAGTTTATTGGAGCATAATCCGGAAGTATATTCTCAACCTCCGGATGGGTAGATGGGAATAAGCCTTTATGAGACAGGATCTCTCCAACCTCTTTTGAAACAAAGTAATCGGCAATGTTTTTCAAATTGTTTACAAGGTTTTTCTTTGCCACCACAAATATTGGAGAGACAATTGAACCGTCTTCTGGCCATACAACCCTAACCTTTTTTGAGCCGTGCATCATTCTTGAAAAAAAGTATGGCATTATTGTTATTGCAGGCCTAACATGAGCCTTACTTCTCTGAACCGACTTTACCATTTGAGATGGATGCATGGCCTTTATCAATAATTTTCCCAATTTTGCCACTCCCTCTTCCCCGTATAATTTGTAAATACCAAGCACAAGGGCATTGAATAGATCAAAATCTTCCACCGGCAAAGAAACCATTTGATTATACCTGTCATCAAGGAGTTGTTCCCAGGATTCCGGGACAGGCAAATCACCGAGCACCTCAAGGTTTACAAGAAAAACAGCGGGAACAAATCCTATGAGAGAGTAAATCCTTTCAGGATCTTTTAAATTGTACTGTTCAAAGGAAGGGTTGTACCTCTCCCATGATATATCAACAAATTCCCCGCTTTCTTTAATTATCCCGCCAATTCCCTTATCCGAGAAAAACACATCGAAACCAGCGGAAATAAAAAGGTCGGGGAGGTCATCAGCAGTTTTCACATCTCTAAACCTTTCCTCCAGCCATCTTGCACCTGTGCTTGCAGCCTCA
>Ga0256833_1000461_pt1 | contig 32030 bp, 42 predicted proteins | sample 356284metaG_FD_190535 | JGI IMG/M metagenome (GOLD analysis project Ga0256833, IMG submission 190535) | Hydrothermal vent microbial communities from Mid Atlantic Ridge, Atlantic Ocean - 356-284 | ecosystem: Environmental > Aquatic > Marine > Hydrothermal vents | place: Atlantic Ocean: Mid... | reverse complement strand
GGCACGCCGCCAACGTTCGCGCTGAGCCAGGATCAAACTCTCCATACAAAATCTTATCCTTTCCCTGGCCCTCAGCTCCCTTATTCCCTATGCCAAGTAGCCTTTAACACAGATAGTTAAAGCGACCTTAGACAGAAAATCAGTTTAACACAAACCTTTTCTTAAGTCAACCCTTTTGCTATATCCAAGTAGCCTTTTTGGTTGCGGGGGCTCGCCCGCAAACCGATTTTAACTTCACATATTCAAAACGGGAACGCTTTTTCATCAAAAGCGGATAATAATATATACAACCTGAATGTGAATGTCAAGGGGTTGTATAGGTTCAATACATGGTGAACACCTACCGATAAAAATTTTAACACTTTCCATAGGCTACCTCAGCAGGGGTTCTTAATCCTAAAGCGTAATGTGGTCTTATAAAGTTATAAACCCTGAGATATCTCCTTAGCTTTCTATTTAACTCGTCTATAGTGTATTCTGTTCCTTCTATTAGCCATAATTCCTCTTCTATACTCCTTATTAGCCTCTCTACGTTTGAGTTTGTCTTTGGACTTTTGGGATAGCTAAAGTAATGCTTTATCTCCTCTCTTTTTAGGTATTTGTAGAATTCCCCTAAAAACTCGCTACCGTTATGCCTGTTGGCTCAAATCATAGATTTGTCTGTTTGCACTTTCTTTATGTCAAATCCAAAGTACTCCTTTGCTTCTATAAAAAATTCTTTTGCTTTCCTTGAGCTTTTTGTAGTATACACTTTCGCATAGGATAGTCTGGTATACTTATGCCTAACGGCTCAAATCATAGAAATGTTGTTCTGGATATTCCAAAGTATCTGCAGGTTTTGGATATGTTTTGGGTTTTTTGATAATACTGTATCCATTTTAGTCTTACTTTTACTTCTCTTGGTAAGTAGTTTGATATCTTTTATTTTGCTTGAGATTTTTTTTGGGGAAATAACGAAAACATATATGTGCTTGTTTCAACTATTCCTTTCATGACACCTACCTCCTTTCTTTATCTCTTTCAGTAGGTGTCCACCTTCTTTCTGAACTTATACATACAGACCATACAACACTATTTTACAGAGTAAACCAGATAGACAAAAAATTTTTAGAAAAATGTATCAAACATATAGCAGTTCAAATAATAGCAACAGTAGGCAAAATAGACAAAATTATAGTAGATGGGACGGGCTTTGGATACAATGAGACATATAAGCTTACGTGGGAGAGAGGGAAAAGACTAAAAGAAGTAAAAAGCCACATAAAAACAGAAGTTTTAGTAGCAACAAAAGGAGAGATAATAATACCTATTGCGATAAAACTTGGAAGGGCATACTCAGACGAGAAGAAGTTTTTTAAACAGATGCTAAGAGAGATATCTTTGGAGGAAGGGAGTTACACATAATAGGGGATAGGCTGTATGGAATGGATAAGCCGTTTGCTAAGCTTTTAATAGAAGATTACAGATTAATTCCAGGAGTGCCAGTAAAAGATGGAATAAGAAAGATTATAAGGGACACTTACAGGAAAAGACTAAAAGAGATATATGAGAAGAACAAGAATATTTACAAGGAAAGATAAGTTTATAGGGAAGGTTAAGAATGCTTATGGGGATAGAAACAATACTAAATTCTATAATTTAACCTGTGTGTTTGTCTTGATGAGATTTCTACTCTATAACATAGCTGTGTTGATGACTCTCTTTATTCTGTTTTGTAGATTTTTTAAACAGGCTCAGGGGTGTTATTTAATTCTTTGTAAATATCATATATAGCTTTTGACAAAGGTCTTTTAAGTAAGTCTTTTTCATCATTAGGTAGATAGTTGCAGAAGAAAAACTTATAAATATCCTTTTTGTCAATTCCAATATCTGGAAATGCATTTTTGTAAAAGAAGAAATTACAGAGGAAGAAGTAAAGATATAAAAAGATTTGGAGTAACTTATTGCTTCCTTTAAGATAAGAAATTGGAAAACTTTTAGGAAAATGCCCACACTCTTAGATATACCAGAGTTTTTGAAAAAAATTATTAAAGACAACAAACTACCTTGTAATGTAGCAATAGAACTTAAAAAGCTAAAAGATGAAAAGCCAATTAGAGAATTGGTAAGCAAAATAATAGAAGAAAATATAACTTTTGAATAATTCAAACAACTTTTAAAGCAATACCGAAAAGAAGAAACAAAAGATAAGGTTTTCCATTATCAATCACTAAATAAAGCATTAAGATGAAAACAAAAGAGATTATCCGAAAATAAGAAACTACAGATAGATGAGTTGATGAAAAAGATAAAGGATAGAGGAAATATTAATTTTTGAATAAAATAGATAGAGGAGGTTATTTTGGCTTATTTAAAATAATTTTTAAGGAAAAAGCTATCGTGGGTACTTCGGAAATTTTATTAAACAACTTAGAAAAGTATAGCAAAAAATATGAAGAAAAAAAGAAGGATTTAATAAGAGATATCTTTAATAAAAGAGAGAAATATAATATTATATTATGGGATCTTTCTGAATATTCATTGCACATTTTTGTAAATCTTGCAAAGATTTCAAATTTACCTTTAAATCAAGTTGAATTGGTAAACAAATATTTTGAAAAAAAAGAATCTTTACTAATATTAGAAAAAATTTCTGAGCATATTAAACCTTCTATTCCTGAATTTGGAACAGTAAGAGTTTCCAATAATAGTGGGACAGTAATTTTTGTTGATATTACAGGTTCTACAGATTATTTTAAGAATTCTAAAAATGGAATTGATTTCGAGCAAAATTACACTGGATTTGTAATTTTTAATGCTTATATATTGCTTTTAAAAACCATAACTGAAATAACTGGGGGAAAATTTATGGAACATACAGGTGATGGAGCTTTGATTTTTTATGAAGGTAGAAATATTATTGATGAATTAAATAATTATAATAATTTTAATCCACTTTTGCTTTATTTCTTATCAAGCGAATATATAAAAAAAATATCTAAAGAAAAGTTTGGGTTGTTGTCTTATGAAGTAAGGGAAACAAATCCTATGAATGAATATGTTGAACCATCATTAGTTCATATAGGTGCATCTTATGGAGATATTTATAAGTTTCAACTTGGAAATGTAGAAAAATTAGTTTCTCCTGTCGTGTGGGAAGCGGCAGAAGGATGTAAAATAGCAAAAAGATATATTAAATACGAAAAAAAATCTGATTATATTAAGTATAAAGAATTACCAATTAAAACATGAGGTTTAGATTATGAAATTATGGGAATTATTAGAGAAGATTCAGAGTAAATTAGATTATTTAACAGACAATATTGAACTTGAAGAGTACAGTTCTATTGAGGAAGCAATAAATAAAGCCTATCTTGAAAAACCTGAATGGAACAGAGTTAATAATGTTGTTGCTATTTTTGCTGATTTAGCTGACTCCACTTCCATATCTAACAGAAAGATAAAAAGGGTTTATGCTAAATTTCTTGAGTATATAGGCTATCCTTTTGTAAAAATTAATAATGAATTTGATGCAGAGTTCATTGATATTAAGGGAGATGGAGGGATAGCTTTATTTTCCGGTAAATATGCTGAAATCAAAGCTTTTTTGAGTGCTGAAACTTTTAAGACATTTCAGGAAAAATATGCAAAAGATTATTTTAAAAAATATGATGTTTCCTATTATCTTGGTATAGGTATAGCAAAAGGAGATTTGCTTGTTAAGAAAATAGGTCAAAGAGGAGACAAGAATTATTATGTTTGGGCTGGAAATGCTATTAATAATGCTGCTTTAGTATCTAAAGATTTAAAAAGGGTTAAGCAGAATATGACTACTATAGGGGTAACTGAAGATATTTATCATACCTTAGATACGAATACATTTAGAGATTATTTGATTTTTTCGTGCGGATGTCCCAATAGCAAAAAGGTAAAATTGTGGAAGGAATTTACTGTTTCAGGAGAATCTAATTTTAAATATCATTTAATAGAAAGTAATTGGTGTGAGAAGCACGGAGAAGAATACGTACGGAAAGTTCTAGAGGTGATACAGAAAGATGATTAAATACGATGAAATCCTCATAGATATAGATATTCTTTTTTCTGAAGAAGAGAAAAAATACTGTAGATTTATTATATGCAATGAAGAAGATTTGGAAAATATAAATCTTGAAAACTGTTGTATTAGCACTGACAAACATTTTTATGCCTTTTGCGTATTTTATGTTGAGCTATCTAATGAAGATAAATATGTTTTCTCTGCTGTAAACAGAGTTATTACAAGTATTGACAAATTGAAAGAGGAGTTGAGTGACTTACACGATAAGATTTTAGATAATTTTAAGTATATTAGAGGAAAGATTTGTGTTGAAATTTTTTTCTTCCAGGATAATTCAAGATTAAAACCCCTTGATATAATTTCCCAAAGGATTATTTACAGCAACAGAAAAAAAAAGAATAAAGAGAAATTAATAAAGGATATAAATTTAAAAACTGATTTTTTAGGTTTTCTTGAAAAATCAATGAGAATTTTTTTCAAAGATATCATGAATATAAAATATATTATCCTTTTTTTCGCGTTTCTACACACATGGATATATTTACATATACTTTCAGATTTAGGAATTGTTCCCATAATTTATATGAATAATGTCTCATTTTTCTCCTACTTTTTATTAGGGATGCTTTTAATAATTATACTAATTTTTGCTGGAATCTATATATTTGTAACTTTTTTCTTTTCTATCTTCATTCCATTTATACAATCTACATTTCATAATTTATCAAAATTATTTAGGTTGGATAAATACTTAGAAAAGTATTTAGGTTTTCCAGAAGACTATAAATCTAGTGGTTTTTTTCTATTTAGAATTTATTCTTATCTTTTGGGTCTTATTTTTATAGGACTTTCTTTTTTCATTCTAATTTCACCAATAAGATATCTTTTTTCTGAAACTAGTGGCATTAGTAAATTTCTATCAACTTTTGATGTTAATATGAGAACTACATTCATTTCTATCTTCAGAAAGATTTCCTCTTATCCTTATTTTGCTAAGTTCGACAATAGATATGTGATGATTGTAGGTGACAGAAATAATATGGTTTATCTTTATGAACTAAAAGATGTACTAAACTTTTATATAAATTCGCTTAACAACTTAAAAACTCCCAAAAAAGAAAATTTCTGTAAGAGTATAAGAGCTTTAATTAAGAAGAAAAATAATATCAGTGAAGAAAACATGTTTACAGTTTTATTTATCCTACCATTAGATATAGACTTTTACCCTCTAAGAGGTATATCTTCTAAATACTTAAGGCTAAAACCAATTAATAGAACTGAAGAAATAGTTTTATTAAATAGCATTGAATTTAAAAAGATAAAAACATATGATAATAAAAATTTTATAGAAGAAATTGCAAGGTATTGTAAACCAATTTATGAGAAGAAGTGAAAATGGAGAGAGAAGAAAAAATTTATAGTGCTAAAATAGAAATGCTAAAAGATGCTTTAAAGGAAGCTCAATCAACAATTGCTAAGCAGGATGTGAAAGCAAGATTTTTATTGGCGATAAATCTGGCAATAATAGCTATATCTTTATTCCCTTTGAAATTTTTATATGCGGATAGCTGCCATAGTTTTCCGTTTTGGTTAAATTCACTTATTTTTATAGAAATAAGTATAGTAATTATTCTCAATTTGGTAATTATATATAAACTTATAAGCAATGTTATAAATCCAATAATAAATCCAAAAAATTTTGTTAAAAAGATACCCAAGTTAAGCTACTTGACTGTATATTTTCCAATTTCTAATGAGGGTTGTTACGATTTTGAGAAATACAAAGAGATATTAGACTCTATAAATGGAGAAGAAGAAATTTTAAATATATATACTTACGAACTTTTAAAAGTTTCTTATATTAGAGAAGGAAAAATAAAGAATTTAAACAAAATTGTTAATTTATTTAGATATTTACTAATCTTCCTATTTGTATATTTTTTAACTTTAATTTTATCGTTTGTATCTCTTTATGTCTCAGACTTATTTTGATTTATCCTAATAATTAACTTAAGCTATGAAAATTTTTATTAGTCTTACTAATTTTAAGTAGTCACTTCTATTGGAAAGGATATTATTTTTAAATAATCAGTAAATATTTCAAAAAAATTAATTTTTTTGTTTTATATGTTATATTAGCAAATTATAAAGCTTTAGAACTTCATACATATTATTCGTTATCATTCTTTATTTTATCTCTTATATGGGGAGAATAAAAAATCCAAGATAAAACTAAAAGAAGTCGGAAGAAAAAAAGTTCCTTTTCTGCAATTCCAGGATGAGAACCTTTCGAATGTAAAATTTCAGATACAGCTTTTAGTAAATTGTTATATTTTTCGATTTCTTTTTGTTCAAAATTCATCTTAAGAAGGTATTTTTCTATAAATTTTTTTCTGCAATCACCTCCTTCACACTTATCACCTAAATCTTTCATTAACTCTTCAAAAAAAGCTTGAAATAAAGTCCTAATTTGTGATGTTGCTCCTGCATAACTACTAGCAGAATAACTTTTGATAGCTTCTTTAAGATGGTATAAGGACAACTTGTAGCCAAGAGTTTCCAATTTACTCTCTAACAGAGAAATTTTTTCTTTCAATGAAAAATCAGGTATTAATTTATCTTCATCCATTATTGTTATATAACTTATATCAAATCCTTCTTTATCTAAAAGTTTTATAATTTCTGGAGTTAAAAATTTTTCATTATATTTATAAAAGGTTTTTAGTAATTCATAAAAAAGACAGGAGTCTATATGAGTAAATAAGTTTTTTAGCCTTTCAAACTTACTCTCTCCTATATAACTGTTGTCTTTTGATATGAAACTTCCATATTCACTATAGTAGTTAGTTTCATCTAAAACTTTAATAATTTCTTTTTCTGTAAATGTAAGGTCTATACTTTCTGCAATTTTGTTTAATATGTGTTCTGGAAAGTTAGTCATATTTCCCTCCTAAATCTTTTGTAATTTTTTTAAAAGATTTCCCTATTTTTTAACAGTTTTGTCAGATAGACCTGATTTCTCGAGCTCCCTAATATAGGAATTTATCTTGCCTGTTATGTTTTGTGTTAAGACCTATCCTGCAAGCATTATTTTGCCTGTTAATACTCAAACTCCCAATAAATATTCGGTAATAATCCTGATTCCTCATAAATTCCCCATTCTAAATCATTTAATTTTTCTAATATCTTATATCTATCTTTAATTTCTTTAGGTTTTATCTTCAAACCAATATAAGCATCTACATCTTCAGGAATATTGATAAGTTCAATATCTTCAATTTCATTTATTTTTAATACTTCATTTAAAAGTTCGATGATTAAATCAAGGTTTCTCATATTGTTAGTCTATTGCAGAAGATAATATTTCTCTAAAATATTCTATTTTTCCTTGCGGTTCTTTGGTTACTGGTTTAATGACTTTTTCGTAAAAAAGCAGTATCTCTTCTTAATTTCTGGAATGTGCTTTGCTATTTCTTTTTCTAATTTTAAAAATTCAGATAATTCTTTCAAGGTTAATGTATTAAACCTTTTAATTAATTCTTTTCTTTTATAAAACATATTCTCAAGGTCAAAGGTATCTTCCAGATTTATATGTTCAATATCTATCTTATATCTTCTCAATAGTTCCTGTGTATCTAAATTCATCTTTTACTGCTCAAACTCAATATATAAGGTTATTGGATTATCTAACTTACTGTATTTCCATCTTACATTCTGTATTTTTTCCTGAGCCTTCCACCTGTTAATATCAGATTTTAGTTTTATTTTTAATGAGATATCAGCCTCTACTCCATCTGGAGGCTCTATCAATTTAAACTCTTTTATCTCAGGAATATTGTTTATCTCCTCAAAAAACTCTACATACTGACTTTCTTCCATTTTCTTATAAATTCCTGGTATTTCTGTTGTTATGGTCCCATCGGGAAACTGAAAGTATAAAACACCCTCTTTACAGTAAACATTAGGTATTCCTTTCTTTAAGCTATCTTTTTGAGCCTTTCTTACGGCTTTGTTTCCTATCATCAAAATTTGAAATTCTAATTTATCATCAAGTTTAAAGTTCATTTAAATCCTCCTGAAATCTCTTATATAGATCTTCTAAATAAATCTGGTTATCTTTTGCGACCAAAATAAAATTTCCTTCTCCATTAAATATTAAACTCCAGCTGTCAATATTGTCCTTCATCTCCAAAAACATCCTTCTACTTCTAAAGTATCTCCTGACTATATCTTTTTCATTAACGTTATGTCCACCGTTTAAAACTCTATGTTTCACTCGCAATATGTTTTCTTTAACGTTATCTAAAAAGATATATATTAACTTTACCTTAAAACCCTTTGATTTAGCCCCGGTAATAAAGGATCTGATATATTTTCCAGACAAGGTTGTTTCTATAACAAAAGAATTATCCTGATTTAGCTTTTCTTTTACTGTTTTTAAGAATATTTTTCCAGCTTTAATTTGATTATTACAAATTTGTGCAATTTCGTCTGTATTTATGAATTCAAGATTATTTACTTTGCAAAATTCTTTAGCAAATGTGGTCTTACCACTTCCATTTGCACCAGCAATTATGAATAAAATTTTACTCATGCTCTTCAAATTCTTTATATACTGCTAACAGTTCTCCTTCTTTTTTATACAATTCCCATTCAATATTGTTCAGCTGATTTAAAATATATTGCCATGAACATCCTTCTTTTGGTTTTATTCTTATACCAATATCTGCTTCCACATTGTCAGGAATATTTATGACTTCTATACCTTCTATGTATTTTAGATTTTTTATAACTTGCAAATAGTTTGCTATAAGCTCTATCCTTTTCAATCTTGCCATTTCCTGATTATTACTTCTCAATCGTCTTATTTTGTATTATCCTTACCTTTTCTTTCGCTCCAGTCAAAAATTTCCAATCCTATGATATTATCATTTTCATCGTAATCAACAACGATACCTTGCTCTATTAAATGTTCACTTTCTATAGGTTTTTTGTCAGATAACTTTATAGTAAGTATATCGTCTTCCTTATCATATTTTATTCGTTTACCATTGATTTCTCTATATATTTCCTCTCTAAGTTCATCCAAAGATTTTTCTGTTTTTAATATACCAAACAGTTTATCCAGTGCTTTCTTCACTAACTTTTCCTCTTCAACTTCCTTTATAGCCTCTTTTAGTTTTTTCTTTTCCTCTTCTATATTATTTAGGGAAAGCCATTCATCATTTTCTATTTCTTTCATAAGCTTTTTTTCATTTATCAACTTTATTACCTCTTAAATAATTCAAATCTTTTGCAATTCTTCCAATTCATCTTTAGTAGTTAGTTTTGTATAGTATCTAAGAGTAGTATTTATATCTTTATGTCCTACCCATTTGGCGACAGTTAAAGGCTTTATGCCTTTTGCAACCATATAGCTTATATATGTATCTCTAAATCTGTGAGCTGTAATGTTTATTCCAAGTTCTTTTGAAAGCTTGTGAAAATAGCTTTTGACATTATGTCTATCAATAGTTATTATCCTTTTTTGCACATCATTATAGTAAGTAAATAAGGTTTTATCTTTAAGTTTTGTATGTTTTCTTTTTACTATAAAATCTATAAAGTTATCTCTATATTCTCCTTTCAGGATTAAAGGAGCTTCTCTTGATTTTGAGAATTTAGAAATCTCTGGTCTAACTCTAACAAATATTTGGTTTTCTTTTTCTATAATATCATCAGGTAGAAGCCCAACAGCTTCTGATACCCTTAATCCAAAACCATATAAAGTTAAAGCAAGATAGTAATAAACCTTATTTGTAGTTTTTAGGTGATTAAGTATTTGCTTTAGTTCCAGTTCACTATAAGGCTTTGCACTTTCGGTTTTTGACCTTTCTCTGTATATTCTTTTATCTGCATACCATTTGCCATCAGAAAATTCTATAAATTCTTTTGTTCTGTTTAATACCATTTTTATGGTAGTGGGAGATAGGTTTTTAGACTTCAGATAATCAATAAACTTTTCAATATCGGCTTCCATTAAAACTAAATTATCAGAAAGTAAGCCATAATCTTCAGCCCATATTTCAAAGTGTTTAAGCAGGTTTTTATAGGTTTCTATGCTTTTGTCTGATAAGCCTGATTTTTTGAGTTTTTTAATGTATAAGTTTATCTTATCTGTTATAGTCTGTGTTATGAATTGTTGAGTAGACATTTTATTTTTATTTCTCTTTAGGTTTTAAGAAGTAATAAAAATGTCTATTAATTTAGTTTTAAGCAATTCATTTTGAGGTTCTATTGTTTTTTCATATAGAAGAGGATACTTTTGTTTAATTTGAGATAAATGCTTCTCTAATACTTTCTCAGCATTTAAAAATTCTTTGAGTTCCTTCAAGGTTAAATCATTAAAATGTTTTAATATTTCAGCTCTCTTGTAAAATGCTTCCTGTATCTCTACAGGATCATTATCTAAAAAATCTTCAATAAACTCAACATCTATTTTGTATTGTTTTAATAAATCTTGCATATTTAGAGTTCTCATTTTTCTTTACCTCAATATAAGTTTCTTTTTCGCAATTATCAGATAAACCATAATGTATATTTCTTTTTTTGAAAAATACTTCCATATTTTTTTCTTTTTTTATATGTCCCACTTTATAAAGAATTAAATCTTTATGGGCTGTAAATATTTTATTGGGTCTAATAAAACTATCAATCTTCAAATTGCCTTCTCTGAAGTCTGATTTATTAAGATTTATAGAATATTTGTCTTTTTTATATTTGCTTGTTATTTGGCATAAAATTAAATCTTCTCCTTCTAAATTGGCAATAACAAGAGCAGGTCTTTTTTTATATTGACTTAAATCGGAAAAAGGAAAAGGAATAACAACTACATCTCCTTTTATAAATCTTTCCAAGCTTCTTCCTCCTCTGGAGATAACCAGTCCTCTTTTAGCGACCTTTCGCTTAAAATTGCATTTTCTAATTTTTCTTTCTGCATTTCATTTAATTTAATTAGTCTTTCTATTTCCTCTGGAGCTAAATTTGTTGAAATAACAATTTCTTTTTGATTTTCAGGTTTTATAATTACTTTTGTCATTCGTTTAAACCTCTAATTTAACTGTGTGAATTAAAAGTAATTCCGTTTTATTAAAAAATCAACCAAAACACAATACCTTAATTACAATTATGGTAAAGCTTTTAGTTTCAATAAACTACAAGCATAATATTTAGTAAAGCTTTGTATTATAATATGTTCCACAGACTTGTTTGAATTAAGTATTTTTAATCGAATTTTCCATTTTTCTATAAACTCTTCTGTTAATTTTATCCATTCCTCAACTTGCTCTTTTTCAAAACTAACAAAAGGTTTATAATCTAGGTTGTCTTTAAACCATATATGAAAATTTTACTCTCCTTAAAAGTTTGATTGAGAAAGGTCTTAATCTCTTTTAATGCCTTCTTTTCTTTAATTGTAAGATTATCTTCAATAAATCTTCTCATACTTAAAAATATACTCAAACGAGTATATATAGGCAAATTTTTGCCCTTACTTGGATAAAATACCAGCATTTTTTGAGACATTGCTTCGCTAAAAAACCTTACAGCCCTGTAACCTTACTGACTTTGAAACCTTACAGCCTAATTAAACCTATTTCTGTTAGGTTTTTTTCTTTTAGGTTTGTTATAAGCTTTTAGGTCTGTTGATAGTTAGGCTTATATAAAGAAACTATACTTGCTTTGCTAAGAGCCTCTCCCACAATCTTATTCCGCTTTCTCTGTTTATGGTCGGTTTTATTTTTAGGTATGGAACATCTTTTCCTATCTCAAAATCGGATGGAACGGTGTATATGTGTCCTCTATATGCTTTTCCACGAACGTAGAAATAAGCTTGAAAGTTATGCAGAGACGTTAGCTGGTGGGGTTCTACCAGGTATACATAATTATCCTGAACGTTTACAGCATCTTCTATCCCGAAAGCTATTCTTATAGGTCTTTTGCCTAATAACTGGCTGAACCACTGGGCACTTTCGATATCGGCTTGAGCTAAAAATATTTTTATTCTGGTGTTTGCCTGTATTATTTTTTTCATTGTTTCCTTTTCCTCGTGGGATATATCGGAAAGAGATTGATGAGCTGCAATTATTCTTACTCCTGCACTTCTACCTTTATTAAATAAATCCTGGATACCTTCAAAAACAAAGTTTTCAAACTCATCTATGCTTAATACCACTTTTGTTTTTTGCATGTTTGCTGATAGATAACCGGTAATATACTGCAGGTCTGAAGCTATCATTTTTCCAAGGCTTTTTGCCACCTCTCCAAACAAAAGCTTCGGTAAAACTACATAAATAACAGCATCAGCAAAAACCAGCTTTTCAAAATTTATATCTGACACGTAAGAGTTTAAAAAATCATAGTCAGACATTTTTGCAGTAAAGTTTCTAAGTCCTGATATGTCCTTTTCTGCCTGCATTCTTTTTTTGTCGTCATTCAGTCTTTCATATAGGTTGTATAAGTAGCTTTTGGCCTGCTGGTTTTTAGTTTGTTTTATGAGCTCATAAAGGATTTCGTAATCTATCAGAGTTGCATACCAGTCTCTAAAAGACCATCTTTTGCCCGTCCCTAAAAATGCAGAAACAAAGGCTTTAACAGTGGTTTCTTTAACTTCTTCATAGTAGGAAACAGCTGCCTGTCGTTTTGTAGCCTGCATAATTTTTGCTGTAATAGAAAGTTCATCTCCTGTTCCTAAAGGGTTGTAAGAATGGGTTCCGTATCCAGACAAGCCAGAAGCACTTTCAGTTGCAGCTGCCAGATTTAAGAAATAAAAAGGTTTATTTAGATAATGGGATAAAGCATATACCAGTTTAAAATTATCCTCATCAAATTTCATATCTAATTTAATAAGGCTGTATCCGTTGTATAAAAACTGGGTGTCTAAGAACTTCAGTAAAAGTGTTTTCCCTGCTCCAGTAGCACCGAGGATGTGTATGTGTGTTGACAGGTCTGCATCTGTAATTTTTATAAACCCAACATCTCCAGAGCTTCCATCCTGTTTTATTTCGTATCCCCTGCCAAGTGTAATATAACCTTTATCTAACACTATTTCTTTCATCTTCCACCTCTCAGTAAACCAAATATTTTTGTAGGGTCTTCTTCGTTTTTCATTTTTGTAAGTGCCAGATCTAAAGTTTTGCTGTCTTTAATAGCGTTTTCTATTAAAAGTTTTTTCAAGATAGATTTTTCAACGGCAATTCCTTTTCTTTCCATGGCTCTGACATAGCTTTCCACTGCATTTGATATTAGCTGATAGGTTTCTGTTCCTCTAATGTGGCTTTCTACATCCTTTAGAGAGTAAGAGACATTTGCAGTAGCTTTAGCCGTATATCCTAAAATACTGGTCTGGGTAAATACCGGAACACCACCGCAGTAAAGTTCTGGCATGGCTTTAGTCTGTGATAAGTCTAAAAGACAGGAACCGCATTTAATCCTTTCATAACTTCCGATAAGAATACATCTATTAGAAAGCCTGAAAGGCAGTCTTCTGTATAGAAATGGGTTTATACTTCTTGCTACGTAATCGGATATCTCCTCAAAATCAGACTGACCTAATATCTCTCCAGCATATAAAGGTATTTTTTCTTTTATCTGCAGAGCAGCATTTATCAATGCAGTCATGTATTTTAAAACTTCTGTGGTGTTTATTTCTTTTACTGGAACTTGAGCTTTGGCTCTGGCATTTAGATATTCCAAGGTTGTAGTATTTACAAAATCTCCATCGGATATAGGAATGGTATAAAAATCATTCACTGTTTTCTGGAAAATCTCAGGGTAATACTTTAGAAGGGAGCTAAAAACAAGAGATGGTATGTTTACCTCCACGGTAATTCCCTTGCTGTTTAACAGCTCTAAAGCCTTCTGAAACTCTTTTCTTTCTGTCTCCTTTAAACCTTTTTCAGATTTATAGGTTCTTCCTGTGCCTTTTTCTGTCGCTTTTTCGTGGGTTTTTCTTTTTTGTTTTGATTTGTCTATCTCTTTCTTTTTGTTAATCTCTGTCCCTTGATTTACCCGTACATCTGGAGTTTCTACGGCATGTGCCAACAATGAGGAACATAAAAAAACAATAACAGCTCTAATCATTACTGCCCTCCGTTATAAGGAATATGTTTCCTATGAGAAGGAACAGATAAAAAGCCTTGCCAAACGAATAAACAAATAACAAAACTGCTCCTGTGTATATAAGCATTAAAACTGCTGTTTTCTTTATATCTATCTTTATCCCAGCTTTTTTCTGTGTTTCAGGTAGTAATCTGTCTAAAATGGCATCTACAAGCTCGTGTTTGTCTTTAAAGACAAGGATGTTCTCATAAGATAAAGGCCTTTCTATATCCTCATATTTATCTTTCCGGGTGTAGTGCAAAATAACAACAGCCACAAAACCAAGTAAAGAAAAAATTAGAAGCCCTAAAAGATTTTTATCCAGCAGAAAAACTGCCGAAGCTACGTAAAAAACTGAAGACTGCCTGGTTATCATCGTTACGTCTCCCTGTTTTCTGTTAAAAGCTCAACCTTAGATAATCTTCTGCTTTCTATTTCTTCTTGGGGCATTATACTGTTTACCTTTAGCTTAATTACTGAAAAATTGTGAACCTTACCGTTTGGTAATCTTATCTGTGCCTGTGTTATCCTTTCTTCTGTATATCCCTTTTCTATAAGCTCGTCTATAACCCTATCTTCGTGAACTGGCTGTCCAACGTGCTCTGATATCTGCTGTATAAGTTTTTTATGAAGAGCAGGATTTACAACTAAAAAATATTCTCCTGTATAAAACCAATAGTTTGTAGATACTCTTGTCCATTGATTAAACAGCTTAGCGTAAAGCTTAGCTAAATCTATTTCTTTTATCTTGGTTTCTTCATCATGTTGAACAAATGGTTCACTTCTTTCTTCAGCAACACTCATACCATCAGCTTTTTTCAGGATGTGCAGGATAGGATTATCAACCATTATCTTGTAATGCTCTAAATGGATAGCCTCAAGCATCATCGTGATAAACTGAAAATCATAGAGAAAGCTCTCGTAATATTTCTTTCCTGCCCTTTCAAGAATTATTCCAAACACCATTCCAGATAAATGGGTAGAATTTATATAGTTAACTCCTTTGTTTTCTCTCTCTGTGATATAACTATCTTTAAGGTTCTTTAGAGAAGTTATAAAAGGAACGTAGTAATAAGCAGTTTCAACCTGATAAACAGCTATTTTGCCTATATCATGCAGAAGACCTGTCAAAGCAAGATGAAATAAAAACTTTTCCTTTCGGGTTTGATAAGCTCCTGTTTTTTCGTTCTCAAATCTGGGCAGATATTTCTCTTCATTTTCCAGAAAAATGTCAAGCATTTTGTTTGCCACGTCTATAGAATGCTGGAACAGTCCATCTTCTTCAGCATGATGGTGGTCTTTACTTGCTTTATACCCGTAAGAAATATTTTCAATCTCTTTTATAAAAGGTTCCAAATACTCATATAATCTTCCAAGTTTAATTTTTAGCTGAAGCATTTTTCAGCTCCTCTATAAAAGGCTTTAATCTCATAAGTGAAAGTCTGTATTGAATAACTCTTCTTTTATCAAGCCTTTTTATAACCTCATCAAGGACCTTCTCATCAGCTCCAAGAAGCTGGGTAGCATATTTTTTTAGGGCTCTTATTTCTCCCTTTGTGGCCACATTCCTTTCAATTCTGTTTTCTTTCAAAATCTTACAGACAGAATTTACAGAAATATTTGTCTGGTGAGCAATTTCAGTAGAAGACAGCCCCTGTTTGTAAAGCTCTATTATTTTGTCCTTTAGCTCATCAGTAATCTTTTTCCTTGCCATCTTTACACTCCTTAAGCTTTATGTTTAGCAGTTTTTCATAGTAATGAAGAGAAGGTTTTATCTGCTTATAAGTTTTCAAAGTTAGAAACATACCTTTGACCTGCTTGTTCGAAAGAGAAAAAACTTTACTTTTAAGCTGGAATACATCTTTAACTTCATAAAACTTTGTTATAAGCCCCATCAGATATTCCACCTGTTTTTCTGATGGTGAATTTTTACTTAGTCCTGTTTCTTTTATAATCTTTCTAACCTTTTTTACTGATATACCTATCTCCTCTGCTATTGCTTTTTGTGTCCTACCTTCCTGGTATAGCTGAATAACAATATTTCTTATCTCCTCTTCTGCCTTTTGTTTTATTTGCTGTGCTATTTTCATAGCTTATCCTTTTTTAGCCTTTTATATATAAACGGAATTTTTCACGGGCATAAGAAAACAGTTAGAGTGTCTAATAATATTGGAAGTGTTAAAAAGGCTTATCTTATTTAGGCTGGAAAAAATCAGGGGACAATCGGGATTTCTAATAAGTTTAGAAAAGGAATTTAAACAATTACTTACAGGAAGTATAACTTTAAAAAGGTATCTATGTATCTCTTATATTGGATTAGAGTAGCTATATGATGGAAAATATTTTTTCCAAAGCACAGATTATCTAATGTATTTGTATGTAAATTAGATCCATCCAATTTTATTGGAAAATACCACCTGTATTGTATCTGTTATAAAGTTCATTAAAGTTAGGTTTTTGCAGTAAATGTGAACTAAAGTGAAAAATATTAAAATAACAATTTAACAATTTAATATTTTAATAATTTATTATCTTAATATTTTATTATTTTGTTAATTTAATATTTTATTAATTTCCCGTGTAATTAAATTGGGAGCTTATCATGAAAAAGATACGATAAAGTAAAAGAACCGGTAAAAGTATATCTGAAATTATAAGAGAAAAATTAAGAACTGAAATAAACCAATCCAAAGAAAATCTCATAAAGGCTATAGATGAAACAGCTGGTATATGGCAATACAAAACTGAAGATGTTGAAGAAACTATAAGAAACATAAGGAATAGAAGCAGATTTGATAATAATCTATGCTTTGCTGTAAAAACCCAACCAACCTGACAACCTGACAGCAATAATACCTTTACACCTCAAAACCTGAACGACCTGATAACCTCTAAATAACATTAGTTTTTTAAATAACCAGGAAACCTAAATAACCTGACAGAAAATAACCTGATAGAAAAATAACTGAGAATAAAAAGCATTTTTTTATGAGCAGCGGGCGGGGGCAAAAAATGTTATAGGCTGTGAGGTTGTTGAGGTTGTGAGGTTTATTAATACTGGTTGAATCAGATAAAAACGGTTTCACGATCATTTTTACTAATGGGAGTATTGTAATGCCAGTCTATATAGGCCATCAAACCTTGTTCTCTTAAAGACCTTCTTATTATTGAATTTATCTTCTTGTGAAGTTCCCAGTTCCTTTTCCCAGCAACGTACACTTTTAAGCCTATGTCCGCACCTTCGAGAGCCTCCCCTATATCTACTTTTACTTTTACAGGAAGATTTGCATTATCTAATTTCCTCTGTATATCATAAATTACATTCACTATAGGCTTTTCTTTAATCATTATTTACAACCTTAAAAAGTTTCTTTGTAAGACTAATATAATTCTCTACAGCCATCTTGTCTATATTTTCAAGTGTATAGTCTGCTATTCTTCGCTCCTCGTAAAAGTCTTCAATTAGTTCTAACTCTTCTTCAGATAGAAGGTTTATTCTGTTTTCATTGTAAAGTTTTTTAAAGAAGTGTTTTACTATCCCTTTATGTTCCCATCTTCCTCTGGGAGCTTCTCCACATTCTGCTATCATCAAAGAATAAGCACAGTAATAAAGTCTTGCTAAACTATCCCTATATAAACTTTTTTCATATAAGATTTTTCCTGCCTCAAAATGTTCTTTAGCTTTATTTATCCAGTTTTTCTTCCAGCCCAACGTTTTTTTCTGCCGTTTTTTTCCAAAAAGATTATATCATTTTGTTTTTTGAATTGGATTTATAACTGGATTGGTTTGGATTAATATATGGTTTGGCTTGGATTGGGTTTTTTATAAAATTGTTTCCATAAACTCTTTAGTGCTTATTACTTTTATGTCTGGAGAGTAAAAATCTTTGTCATTGGATATTATCAAATCACATTCGTTTTCTTTTGCTAAAACATATTGAAGAGTATCTTCTAAATCTTTAAAGTTTCTATCTCTTTGCATTAATTTTATAGCTTTCTGGGTTTCATAATTTGAGAATGGAATAATATAAAAAAATTCAGTTGCATCCTTAATATTAAGAAGAGCCTGAAGTTTATCTTCTTTGCTTAAAACATAATAAACAGTTGTTATCAAATCACAGCTTGTTAGAAGATAAATATTATTTTCTACAAGGTAATCAATAGCCTTTTCTGAATATTTACTAAATGGTCTATCTTTTAAGAAATAATCTAAAATAACATTTCCATCTACAAATACTTTTTTATAATTCACTTCCCATTTGCTCCTTGATTTTTTGGATAGTAATATTAGGGTCTATTCCTTTGAAGTATTTTCTTCTTTCTTTTATCCTTTTTAAAGCTTCTAACTTTTTCTTTTTTTCTATTTCTTTATAAACATTCTCTATAAGTTCTTCTATTAGCTCGCTTTGGGATTTTTTCTCTATCTTTGCAAGTTCCTTGAGTTTTTTTTCTGCTTCTTGGGAAAGGGTTATATTTTTTCTAACTTTTTTATTTTTTAATCTCATCACATCACCTTATGTTGGATTCTATGCATCTAAATATATACACTTAAAACTGTGTGTCAAATTGTATGAGGTTTTATTTTATCTTAGATAAGATAATCTTTCCTGAATCCTAAGATGGTTATTCATACTCTATATCTATAAGAAAGTCTATGAATTCTACAATTTTTATTTCATGAATAAACTCAGGAACATCATCACTATTTGAAAGTAAATCTTTAACGTATTCTAATTCTTTTTCTGATACACTGCACTTTTTTTCTATGAAACCATTTTTGAAAAAAAATAAAAATTCTTCAGCAGTTATGTTAACGTAAAAATCTCTACAGCCTATTACTGATGGTTTTTCGAAGCATGGATGATTTCCGTCTTTATTGATAAGTATATAAAGGTGGTTCTTTCTGTTTCCTTCTGTATAAAACTTTACTCGAGCACTTGTCCTTGCAAGTATAACATACCACTCATTTATATCTTCCTCTTCTATTTTGTAGCAACCTAAAAATACAAAGTAGGCAGGTTTGGGTCTACCTGCTTTCCTTGGAGCATTCTTTTTCCATCTAAATACTACACCTATTTGAATGTCTAAAACATCCCCCAAAGACTAACCTCTTTTTAATGCTTCTATTTCAAGAAATCCTTCATATATCTCTTTAAGTTCCTCATCTTCTATTTCATCTAAATAATCCATTGGAGAATTGGGCTTTTGATTATAAGCTTTTTTCCAAGCTTTTATTTTCTCGTGAGATGCTTCGCTGTAATGATAAGTGTTTAAACCTTCTTCCACAAATATTTCAACAAATCTATCCAGTAATTCTTTCTCTTCTTTAGAAAAGAATTTCATATTGAGTTCCCTATTATCTATTGGTGCTATTTCTCTTTTATTTTCTTTAACTATCACTTTGAAATAAGGATAAGTTTTGACCGATATGACTGACTTAATCTCATTATACAAATCTACAGGAACAGGACCATTATTCATTGCAAGATACTTTAGTCCAAACACAGGCTTTCCTCTTTCTTTTGCAGATGTAAAGTCAACAAAAGCTAAGAATTTATAAACCTGTGTTTGTGTAGGAAATTTTTTTATTTTGTCGTAAAATCTTTTCGCAAAATATCCTATTGCTATATCAAGCCTCTTCCTTTCAAGTTTGTTCATCATCTTGTTTCTATAGTTTACTATATGTTAACCCAAATATTTTATACTATAAATTATCGTCAGATTTTTTTAAATGTCTATGATGTATCATAGCATTGACTGGCATTTTTCATTTTAATCTTTTCTTCAATAGACAGTGTTAAGTATCTTGATCTGATTTCGCCTAAAATAATTGATTTTATTGTATTTTTAACTTCTTCAGGTTTAGGAGGAACTACAAATTTGCTGATTTGACGTTTTGCATATGAAATGAGCTCTTGTTTTTTTTCTCGTGGAAGTATATTTTTCCACAAACGGTTCGAGAGATACATTTCTACTACATAACTAACATCACCGTGAACGTTAATTCTACTCAAATACGACATAATATCTTTTTCGGATATGTTATATTTTTGGGCGAAATACAACAGATCTTCTCTGATACGTATTTGTCTTTGTCGTGGTTGTGGTTGATCTTTATTATGTTTATATTCGTGTTTCTGACTATAATTTGAATTTTCATTTGACTTTGACAATTTTGACTTTGACAATAGAAAATAAAAGCGTCCCCGGCCGATCATGAATCGTGCAATCAACCAGCCGACCGGGCTTTCTATTTTGGGATTTGAATCTGCGTATTTAATTATTTTTAAAACTTGATCTATTGTTAACGATAAGCTTTCAACGAGATTTTCTGTATTTATCAAGAAAAATAAAGCATCATCTTTTGTAAGTCTTTTTAGCTTTGTGTTCTCAAGCTCTTCTCTATACTTCATGCGATATAGATATAGCTTATATCTTGTTTCTTTTTCAATTTTTTCATTCTTTCTATATCTCTTATAGTCTAACTCTGAAGTTTGAGTTTCAATATTTTTAACATCTTTATACGATCTTGATATATTAACTTTTCTGTATTCTTTTTGTTTTTCAGTTTTTACAATTTGCTGTTTTTGCTGTGTTTGTCGTTCTTCATGCTTTATAATTTCGTAATTTAGAATTTCGTATATATTTTTGTTTTTAATTTTATGAATTTTTATTTTTCGCGCTTTTTCGAGTTTTTTTATTGCTCGCGATACAGTAGCTGTTGATATTTTACAATCTCTCGCAATTTCTTCAATTTTTGTCTTTACAAAACGTTTGCTGAACGACAAAAGATAATAATATACAAGCAAATCTTTGTGTGTTAATTTTATTTTTTCTCTTATGTAATTTACTTCGTTTTCAAATTCAAATTTTTTGATTTGATTTTGCTTGTAATTTTCATATAGCTCATAGAATTCATTAATTGTTATACTTTTTTTTGATTTTACTTGAATCTTGCTCAATACATTTGCAGTTACTTTTATTTGCGCGTTTGTGTATTTTGAAATTATATATTTTATATGTATATTCGCATCTTTGTTTTTGTTGTATCTTAACGCGTACAGTATGTTTGAATTAACATCTTTTATGCTCAGTAATATTGATTTTATCAAATAATACAAATTTATATTTGATATTTTCTTTTTCTTTAAACTCTCAATTGTATACTCAACGAAAATTTCATCGTTTATGTACTCACTTTCATTTATTTCTCTTACACTGAGATTTTCATATATATACATTGATTCGCAAGAATTTACATGCTCACAAAAGTAATCATATATATCAGCAATTACAATTCCAAAGACCTCTTCGATTTTATCTTCTTGTTTTTGATTTAATAAGTTCTGAATAAATTTTACGTATTCTTTACTTTTCGAGCTTATGATATACGCATATATATTCTTCGCATACAAATCAACATCGCTTTTGTTTTTTATAAACATACTACACCTCCCTTGCCCCAGAACCGCAACAAGGACGGGAGGTGGGTTGAAAAATGTATTACAATGTATTACATTGTATTTAGCGCGTTGTTTATTGTTTTATTTACCCACCCTAGCCCGTCCTTGGGCTGGGGCTTTTTTCATATTCAATTACTTGTACTTGTTTTTAAAAAAAGTATAAAAATTAAAAAAACTTTTCAACCTAAAAAAATCAAAAATGTGCAATTAATTGCAAGTTATACTTTGACAATTGAAAGCTTTGACAATTATTTCTTTGACTTTGACAATATTACATTACTTTGACAATTTTTATACTTCTTTTATTATTTTTGCTTATTTCACCTATATTCCATATTCTTTTTCTCTATATTAATCATTTTCCGACTTTATGTCAAGTATTTTTTCTATTTTTTAATCAAAAAGTTGCAATTAATTGCAGGTTTTTTAGAGTTTTTTATAACTTTTTTGCCATTTTAGTAATATTTTGTCAATCATTTGCTAAATTTTGTATTATTTTTGCATTACTTTGCATGACAATGTAATACATTTTCAATACATTCTGTCAGTTTACATTTATTTTTCTCGTATTTCTTACAAAAAACTCTTTTCTGCAATTATGTTTAGGATTATCCTATCAGATAGGATGATAACTTCACTTTTTACCATTTTCTTTCTCCTTGAAACAATTTAATATAGCCTTCCATACTTCTTTTAGGCTATCTGACTTGCTATAGGAAACACCACACATGGTTTTTATTTTAAGTCCATTACCAAAAGGTTCATATATAGCAAAGTATTTTCCTATAAAGTAGTTAGCTTTATATATCCTATTTCCTATTTCTAAATATCCTCCTACCATACCATAGAAAGGTGGATTTATATGTTCTTCTATTTTTAGCATACCTACCTTTTTGCCATTTAAATAAGCATTACAAAATCTTTGAGCAAATTTACCATATTTGTTTGTAATGATATTTTCTGCACAATTACCCACTATTAATTCTTGAGCAGTTGCAAAGGAAAAGAATACTAATAGAATAAAAGCTACAATCCTCATTTTAATCTCTCCCTACTGGTTTCCAACATTTTTTTTTCTAAATCTAAAAAGTAAGCTACCACAAGTCAATAAAATAGAAGCAAAAGCAAGTCCTACAAATACAGCTACATAGTACTCATTTATTGCAATCCACTTTTTTATCACTTTTTTTCCATTATTCTTATGATTAACATTCTACAATTACATGTGTATTTTATCTTCTAATGTATTGTGAGTAATCTTACTCTGTCCAGTCTTCTATTTTTAATCCTTCAATTCTGGAGAACTCTTTTAGGTTGTTTGTAACTAAAGCAGCATTTATAGACTTTGCGTGAGCAGCTATCTGAAGGTCATAAGCTCCAATAACAATACCTTTCTTTTCCAGGAATGACCTTATTTTTCCATATTCTTCTGCTGCACTTAAATCAAATGGTAAAACCTCAAAAAAATCAATGAATGTTTTTACAGTGTTTATTAGTTTAGGGCTTCCTTTTTTATAAGCACCATATAGAAGCTCTGAAGCAACAATGCTTGACAGAACTATTTTATTGCCATCCGTATCAACAGCTTTTAGCTTTTCTTTTACGGTTAAAGGTTTTTCTCTGATTATGAAGCTGCATATGTTTGTATCAAGCATATAAATCATGTGAACTACTCCTCAATTTATTGAGGAGCTTGCTCCCTTTGCAAGCTCGCCAACTTCTGAGAAGTTTCCTGCTTCATAGCTGGATGTCTCGTAGACTGGAGATTACTCTCCATTCCGCCGACAGAGCCAGCTCCACAATCCCATTGGGGTTGAGCCTGCAAGTTTCCTTGCAGAGCACAGGCTTGAGTTTGGACAGTTCCTGCCCTACCACCCGTTAAGTGGGTGAGCCCTATATGGTATAGATTTTTACTTGCATTCTCGTCTCTATCGTGCTTTGTCCCACATACTGGGCACTGCCATTTTCTTACTGATAGTGTAAGCTGGTTATTTTTGTATCCACATACACTACATCTCTTACTGCTTGGATAAAATCTGTCTGCTTTTATTATCTTCCTTCCATACCATCTTGCTTTATATTCTAACTGCCTGACAAACTCATACCAGCTTACATCTGCTATCTGTTTTGATAGCTTTTTGTTTTGTATCATTCCTTTTATGTTTAGACTTTCTACCACAATGGCATCATACTGCTTGGTTATCACAGCTGATACTTTGTGGAGAAAGTCTTTTCTCTGGTTTACTATTTTTGACGAAAGCCTTGCTACCTTTTGTCTTGCTTTTTCCCAGTTCTTGCTTCCTTTTTGTTTCCTTGATAGCTGTCTTTGTAGCTTGATTAGTCTTTTTTCTGCTTTTTGTAAATATTTAGGGTTTTCTATATGGTATATATTTTCACCATCATATATTATTGCAAATTCTTTTATCCCTACATCTATCCCTGCTGTTTTGTTTGTTGGTTTTAGTGGCTGTATTTCTCTTTTGGTTAGTACATTTAGATAGTATCTGCCATCTGGTGTTTTTGTTATGCTTATGATTCTTATTTGCCCTTCTATATCTCTATGCATTTTTATAGGAATTTTTGTTTTTAGTTTTGGTATTTTGAGTAATCCTCTTTTTTTGCTTACTCTTTCTATCTCAAAATGCTGTGGTATGTGAACTGTTTGCCTTGATTTTTTCTTCTTGAATTTTGGAAAGCCTGCTTCTCCTTTGAAAAAGCTTTTATATGCTCTGTCAAGATTCTTTACACTTTCTTGTAGGCTCTGGCTGTTTGCTTCTTTTAAAAATGGGTATTCTTCTTTTAGCTGTGGTAGTTTTTTCTTATATTCATAGTAGTTCCATTTTATTCCTTGTTCTTCAAATTCTTTCTTGGATATTCCCAATAGTTTGTTGTATACAAATCTACAATGTCCAAATTGGATGTTTAGAAACTTCTCTTGCTCTTTATTTGGATAAAGCCGATATCTATATACATATTCTACAATCATATCTTTTTCTGATTTTCAATGTATTTTTTTATTACATCCTGCTCCTTATAGTCGCTCAAATCTACAGATTTGCCACTTATAGAACCTATCGTTTCTATGTAATACGATGGATTCCATAAATGCCCTTTCCATAGTTTCTTTTTCAATTTAGAAATAGTTTCCTTGCAGTTATTCCTTTAATCATTTTAACATTGAAAAACATATAGTAAAACGGTAGATTGTTGTCGTTTACAAAGTAAACGACCGCTTTTGTATCTCCTCACTGAAGTGAGGAGGATTAAAAGCGAAGGTTATCCTAAAACAGCTCTCTTTCCTGAATTTCTGGTTGATTTCTTTCCTTTAGAAAATCTCTTTTTTCCTGCTCTTCCAGTTCTTCCAGCATATCAAACAAAACATCCCACTTTTCTTTTTCGGGGAATATAACCAGTCTGTTATCTTGCTTTGCAATGTAAACTTCTTCTGCGTTTATCTGATAGCCTTTTGGTATTCTAACTGCTAAGGAATTTCCGCTTTTGAAAATTTTTGTCTTTTTCACCTGATATCACCTCTTTATACTGTATCTACTATAAAGTATATACAGAACAACCTAAAATGCAACTTTTATTTCGTTCAATTGCTTGCGTTTCACTTTTGGCGGTATTTCTTGATTTTTTTGAAAAGCAGGTAGTAATTTTTAAGAGGGATTAAATTGTTTTAAGTTCTTTGGATTGAGTAAATTCAATGGATTCAGCTAAAGTCATATAAATTCTTTTAAGTTCTTAAATTGTTAGATTGAGTTTAGTTAAAATTCTTCCTCTTAAAAAATTTTTTTCACTTATAATTCCATCTCGGACGAAGCGAAAGCGAAGTCCGTTATGTATATATATTCTTTTAAAACATCCCTTTAGTTATAAATAATAAATAAATAAATATATTATATAAACGGAATTTTTCACTTTTTGTGTGAAAAAACTTTCCAAGCATTGAAAATAAAGGCTTTCCACATTTTTCACCTTTTTTCATTGTTGATTTTAAAAGTTTTAACTTTTTCTAAACATTGACACACAACGATTTACAGTGTTTTGGCTTTAAGTTTTGCTCAAAAAAATTCCGTTTATATTATTTAGGGAAGTTTTTCTTTGTGCAAATTTTTTCCAAGACATTTACCGAGATAAACTGGACAATTTTTTCCCTTATATGTCCTTAATATTTTGACGCTTATGTATTAAGGAATTCCGCCCGATTTTATTTAAGACATCTAAGTCTTTCTCCTGATTTCCAGGACATTTTCCGAGACTAAAATTCTCCACCATCTCTATGATGAAAAATTCCGTTTATATATAAAAGGGTTGCTGGAGGCAGCTATTATGGATAAGCTAAACAAAGTTTTTGAAATCTTAGATTATGCTGAGTTTTTAGCTGAAACTGAAAGTGAACTTTTTGAATGTCAGCCTGAGTTTGAGCATTACAAAACTTTGGACCTACAAACAGAAAAACCTGTTTGCCTAATTTTCAGCAGTGATATTCACTTTGGTTCTATTCACACAAATATTGCTGAAATAAAAAATATTCTCAATGTCATTCTGGAAAACGACAACGTTTTTCTGCTTGTAAATGGTGATTTTATTGACAACTTTGAAGTTCCTGTGCCCAAGCTTCTGCTTGCTGGTATAAATTCTCAAATTTTATCTCCAGCAAAGCAAAGAGAGTTTTACAAAAACTTTATTGAGCTTTTAGGTGAAAATAGAAAACTTTTAGCCGTTATTGTTGGAAACCATGAAGAGTTCTCCGGGCAAAACCCTTATATCCAGACTCTTTTCCAGTATCAGGTTCCAATTGGGATAAATAGACTTCTACTGAATCTGAGGCTAAACAATGAAGTTGAATACAAGATAGCTATGGTTCATAAATCCCGCTTCAACTCTATTTTAAATCCTGTCCACAGTTCCCACAGAGAGTTAACCCTTTATTACCCTACTGCTGACATAGTCTGCACTTCTCATACGCACTTTCCAGCTATTTATACGTTTCCCTATCCAAAAGATGATGAACTGTTTGACCGCATACTAATAAAAACAGGAACATTCAAGGATAAAGACGCTTACACGTTTAAATATTTTAATCCCTACAGAGTCTCCCACATGAGCACGCCTGCTGTGGTTCTATATCCTGACCAGCGTAAGATGATTGGATTTTTCAGATACCAGGATGCAGTAGAGTTCGTGAGGGGAATGTCCTATGATAAATGCTAAGTTTATATCTGCATTTGTCCCTGCAATGTTTGTTTCCTGCACTGCTTTAAATCAGATTCAATATGCTGCAAAGTTTGAGCAGTCTACTGGATACTGGTTCGAAAAGCCCTATACTCTTGTTTCTTCAAAAGACAAAAAAGTTTGCAGAATTGAAAATCTAAAAGCGATTCATGGCAAAGAGAAATTAGTCATTGGATACTGCGACGGTGTTCCGCATCTTTATGCAGAAAAAAACGGCAGAGTAATAGATTTGACAGCCACCTGTCAGCATTTTGAAAAAACTATGGAAGTTACCGTAAAAGATTATGAAATAGTTTCGGTGAAAATATTTAAGGATATATCCAAATATCATCCCGAGATTAACGAGCTTTATTCATTTAATACCATCAATTTTTTCTACATTAAATCTGCTCTTGCATACCTGAAGGAAAAGCAGTGTGAAAAATTCCGTTTATATAATAAAGAGTGCCTGCTGAGGTGAGAAATGGACATTAAAACGGTTATAGCTTACCAGTATAAAAAGATAGTTCTTATTGCCCTTCTGGTAGTTGTGGGATTTGGGTTTTACAAAGTTTATTCATCATTTTTTGAAAAAGTTAATCAGATATGGCAGATGAAAATAGGATACGATTATGCAAATCTTATAGCTCTTGCAGAACAAAAGTTAAAAAATGCCCAGTTTCAGGTTGAGTGGAGCTGCTCTGATTTTTCGCTGGAAGATAAACATACTGAAAGCGAAAGCTGCAGGCAGGCTAAAAAAGAACTGGCAAAAGCAAAAGAAGAATATGCAAAACTTCAGGCAGAAAAAGATAAACTTTTCAAAATTGAAAATCAGGTTAAAAGCTATTACGATGCTGTTTTATTAGCAGCCCAGCAGACACCTCTGCCATTTACGTTGTTAGTTATAACTCTTGTTTCTTTCATAATAATTGTCGGGCTGATAATAAAAGAATTTTTACCATCAAAACGCTAAGGGGGAAAGTAAGATGAGGAAAATTCTTACAGTTTTGTTTGTACTTTCAACTTTTTTGCTTTTCTCATGTGCAGAAGTATCTAACAAAATTAGCAAAATTATAGGTTCTAATCCTGTTAACGACAGGAAAGGAACTTATACTTATGGAATGGTTACTGTTCGTGTATCATACGACTTTATCTCACAAATGCATCAGGCTGATCCTTACTTTGAAAGAGAGCTTTCTCCACTTGCTGATAAGATTATTTACTATTACTACTACTATCTGTTTAGCCCTCAGGTCTTAGAAGCTTTATCAAATGGAGATAACAAGATTACAGGAGTTCCTGTCTCTATAGAAATGAATGGGAAAACAATATCCACAAAAGTAAACTTTGAATATCCCGAAAAACTGGTAAAAATTCTGCAGTACTGCAAAAGCATAGGTGGTGAGATTAAGGTTTTCATAAAAGATGAATATGCAAGAGCTAATATAAGCAATATTTCATACCTGCGTGGATACAAAGACATGTTTGACGTAAAAACCTCAACTGTAGCAACCAGGTTGTTTTTAACAACTTTCTGGAATAAGATTCACGATACTACGTTAGAAAGATTTCCCCACATTGCCTGCGTAAGCAAAAGAGGTTATGCTGAGTTTATCTATGCTGTTTTACCTATGGAAAATCTGCCTAATATGGATAGAATACGCTACCAGGAAAGGTATATGGATAAATATGCTTCTGAATGTGTAAAAAAGGAGAAAGGGCACTGGACAAGCAAAGTTGGAATTACAGCAGCAGAAGGTATATTAAAGCTGTTTGGTAAAGATGGATGTCCCGTTTTCCCTAAATACTGTATTCAGCGCATAGACCATTATCAGGAATTTTATTATCTCTGTGATGGTGCAGGAGAGATTTCTGGAGCTGGACTGAAAGGTATTTATGATGCTGTTGGCGTTGTAGATATAGAGATGTTAGCAAAGCTTCAAAAAGCCTCTCAAGAAATAGATGAAGAAGAAAAAAGAAAAATGATACAAAACAAACCTTTAAACTTCTGGAAGTGTCCAAAAGAAGGTGGGCTTAGCCCATGGGTTCAAGACAACTCTTACTGTGAGGCGGTAAAATGAAAAAAGCAGTTTTGATATTTGCTCTCTCTGTCTTTACTTTTGCAAGTGCTTTAGACTTTGGTTCTGCTGGGCTTCCCCAGCCTAAAAAAGGAAACATATTTGAGGAAGATACCAGACCAAAAGAGAAAAAAGTTCATCCATTCTCGCAGGACATAGAAGCTATCAAAAATTACGTATTCCTGGATGGAAACTATTTGCTTGAGCCTATTATCAACATGGACAGAAGAGGCTGTTACTGCAGTCAGAACGAAATCGTAAAACATGTAAATAAACTTTCTAAATTTCTCTCTCAGGAACAAAAAGTGAAAAACTGCTCAATAAACTTTATGTTTATAGAAAATGCTTTACCTGTAATTATAAAAACCGCTGGATACTCCACTGTCTCAGTTTCGAACTGGTATACCTGCGACGGAGTTTTCCAGAGGGGAAATGTTTTTGGTATCGTAAAAGGAGGGCTATTCAAGAAAATAGAAAAGCAGGAAGGTATATTTGTTAGAACTATAGAAAGGGATTTTTCAACTTTTAAAATAAAGATTTCGTCAGGATTAACAGAAGTCCTTGCAAGCTACAATCAGGCTACAGGATTACACGTTTTAAGTGTAAAACTACCTTCAGACTTCACTTCCAGAACGGAGCTGTTAAGAAAAAACGAAAAGTTTTCAAAAAGTTTAAACAAAATCCCTGTTTATCTGTCAGTTTATTACAACAGCCAGAGATTGTCAGACAATCCAAGATTTAGAGACCCTATTGCTTATTTAAACTACATTGTCAGAAATCCATATAATATTCAGGATTTTATAGAGACAGCTTTTAATCTCATGGAAAAGAATAAGTCAAGATGAGAACAAAAGAAGAAAAACAGCCAATATACGATATTATTGCAACTGTAAGTCAATACGGATTTACACAGACGCAGATACTTAAAACCCTGAAGGAGAAATACCCTTTTGTTAAACATTACTACATCCAGAAAGCTAAAAGATACGGTAGAATCAGGAATGATTTAAACCTGATTGATATTTTTCATGGGAGCTTCTCAAAGCTTACAAAAACTTACTTTGTTAGACTTTATCTACAGCAAGGAAAAAGTAAGGTATGGATAAGAGATAATTTGGGTGAAGATTATTACGACATTATCTGGTCTATCAGGCAAACAGAGAAAAGGCGTAAAAGATTAGAACTGGAAAATCAAATCATAAACCAGTTTAAGGGTTTGATAACCAAGAAAGTAAACCTTGACATGATTATTGACACTCTCAAAGAAAAAGGGCATATATCTGGACTTTATTATTTAAGGCAGTACGTTCAAACAAGAGTTGTTAAGTTTCATCTGAAAAGATATGGTTTAACCATAGAAGATGTTTTAGGAAAAGATAAAACAGAGCTGAAATCAATTATCGTAAAAAACTACTGCACGCAGAACATAGGCATTATAGACTACGAAGGATTTTTGAAAGCTTTATACTCTCAAGAACCTCTATCTAAACTTGACAGATTCATAGGACAAAACACAACAGGTATCTTAAGGGACAGATTAAAGAGCAAAACAAGAGGATTAACCAGAGTTGTGATAGACAGTATGGTCGTTAACTCTTCATTTGAGGAGTTTAAGCTTAAATTTGAAGATTACCTATACAGGCGTATAAACAATGCATTTTTTAAAGGAAACAAAAAAGAAAGAAAAAGCAGAATTCAAAAGGATATCTGCAGTATTGAAGAATTTATGAAACTGGCAGTAAAACATGGATATGCCTATGCCAGAAGAAGATTCTGTAACGAAAAAAGGCATGAATTGCTTTCTTTTATAACAAAGAATTTCGGTAGTATTGAAAACTTCAAAGCCTTGCTAAAGCAAAATAAGATATCCTTACCTATTAGCATCTGTTAAAAATTTCTTTTAATCCACAGTTCCATAATAGGGTCTATAATCCAGTAAACATTTCTTTCTTTGGTGATTATGTCCTTCTTTTGAAGCTGCTGCACTGCTCTTTTTAGATGTGAAGCAGTAATTTCAAACTCAAAGAGAACATCTTTTGAATAAATATTTTTACCATTTGTGTAGGTAATGATTTTCAAAGCTTTTTTCTGGGTTGGCGGCAGACTTGTCCACTCTTCCCAGAAAGAGTCCTCTTCTCTCTCCAAAACGAGATTTACTGCATAATCTAAATCTTCTTTTTTTACTTTTTCTTTAGAAACTTCCCACAGAACGTAGCATATATGCTGGATATAGTATGGAAATCCTCGGCAGATGCCGAAAACCTCTTTTATTATTTCTTCATCTATCTTTTTTCCTGTTTTTTTAAATTTATTCTGAATAAACGGTATCCATTCTTCAAGAGGAATTTCTTTTAAAGGAAACTTTTTAACCGATTTATAAAAAGGTCTGCTCTTATCAGAAAAAATCTGGGTAAGGATACTCTTTCTGCTTCCTGAAAACAGATAAGAAACGTTCCTGCCGTGATTCTGGATAACTGTTCTGATTTCTTTTTCTAATCCTAAATTCTCCACTTCCTGAAATTCATCAAACATTACTGCAACATTTGCATTGTTTTTGGTAGCGTATAAAAATGGAATTTCCAGTATCTCTTTTAAAACTGTTTTCTTCTCTTTTGGAGAAAAAGAAACAGAAAAGGTTATACTGCCGTCAGGTTTGAGGGTAGAGTTAACACTAAAGTTAAGGTTTGTAAGCTGTTTTAAAGACTGGATAACTTTTTCTTTTTTTGACACTAACACTTTTACAATCTCATCAAAATATCGGTTTATAAAGTCTTTCTCATCTACAACAGGAAACAAATCAAGGAAAATAACTTTAATTCTTTCTTTTTCAAGCTGTTTTTTTAGCTTCAGCAATAGGGATGATTTTCCAAATCTCCGTGGGGAATACAGAAGTATGTTTATACCAGAAAAAATATCTTTTTTTAGTTCTGTAAGCTCTTTTTCTCTATTGCAAAAATCTTCATCGCTAACAGTTCCACCAAAATAAAAAGGATTTCTTTCTTTGTGTTTCATTATACAAACCTATATTATACATTAATGTATAATACATAAATGTATTATAAAGTAATGTATTATAAAGTTTTTCAAATTACAAGTCTT
>Ga0256833_1000460_pt1 | contig 32040 bp, 24 predicted proteins | sample 356284metaG_FD_190535 | JGI IMG/M metagenome (GOLD analysis project Ga0256833, IMG submission 190535) | Hydrothermal vent microbial communities from Mid Atlantic Ridge, Atlantic Ocean - 356-284 | ecosystem: Environmental > Aquatic > Marine > Hydrothermal vents | place: Atlantic Ocean: Mid... | reverse complement strand
AGATCACCGTGCACAAAGCAGATCATATGGCAGGGATCAACCAGATGCTTCTTGACCGTGTTCGCAAAGGATTTCAGGATATGAATAAAATCACGCTTGATCTCGATTCTCACGTCATCCCTGTATTTGGCAATCAGCATCGTGCAAAACGTGGCTACAACCCGAAAAAGCGCGGAAGGAAAAGTTACCATCCTTTTTTGTGTTTTGTGGGAGAAACGCGGGACTGCCTCGGGGGTCTTTTCCGTCCTGGAAACTGCACCAACCACCATGTCAGAGATTTTTTGAAAAAGATGTTTTGCAGGCTGCCCGGCAAGGCCGAGATAAGACTTAGGGCGGACAGTGGCTTTTTTAACTGGGAATTTCTCAAATGGCTTTGGGGGCGTGGGATCGAATTTTACGTAGTCGTTCCCAAACAGCCTTGGGTTCAGAGACTGATTCTCGGCATAGGCACATGGCACAAGATCGATGGGAACCGGGCAACGGGAGAGATTTTTGTCCCCATCGGGAGAAGCAAACAGGTCCGTTTCGTTGTGATACGCAAGCCCGTAAAACATGGTGAGTTGCCCAGAAAGCAGCTCAAGCTGCTCAATGTCCAGGCAGAACTCTATGACTATCAGGTTATAGCCACTAACAGCGAGCTTTCCGGAGAAGATGTCTGGCACTGCTACAACCAGCGTGCCTGCTGTGAGAATTTCATCAAGGAGGGCATCTACGGTTTCGGTTTGGATACGAGCATTACCAGGAACTGGGCTGGCTCCAGGTTGTACTTCGAGTTGGTGATGCTTGCCTACAACCTCATGAACTGGTTCAAGGAGATGGCCCTTGGGCGCAGTGGCCGAAAGGAGATGGCTCATAGCGTCCGATGGAAACTTCTCTGGATTCCTGCACGGGTTGTCAGGAAAGGTCGCAGGATTCTGGTACGGCTTGCCCAGTGGTGGACATATCAGAATGAATTCCGTCATGCTCAAAAAGCCCTTGCATGAGGCACTGATGTTTTTTTTCTAGACAGTGATGCAGATGCCCGGAATCGGGAGGGAAGGATTGCGCCACAAGGCTGGCGATGTTGCCTTATCCTACCTGGCAAATGACGATCTTGGGGCCTGATGGCATCGAAATTGGGGAAAAATGTCCGTTGACATCCTTGCATGACGCTCAACGCTAAATTGTGACCCTCAAAAATTGAGGGCCAAGCTCTCTGTTGCAGAGAAGTGCATAATTTGGGTTCAGATCTTGGAGGCCCTACTGCAAACCTTTTCGGGGCCAGATGTAAAAGGACAGACAAGTGTTCGAGAAGAGACTGCCTTTTCCCAAGGCTCTGTAGACATCTCCACCTGGAAGAGGGTTATTTCCTCTCATTGCTTGAAAAGGTCGAGATAATAGATGGAGTGAAACATCTTTTCATCTCATCGGGGCTCAGAATGGATCTCCTTCTCAAAACCCCGCGTCTATTCAAGAAAATTTTAAGAGACCATACCCCAGGTATGCTAAAGATAGCTCCTGAGCACACAGAAGACCAGGTCTTGTCCTTGATGCACAAACCAGGTGGCCGGATCCTGAAAGAGTTTCTGGAGATGTTCAGGACAGAAGAAAAAGACAACGGCAAGGTCTTGAGCCTGTCTGCCTATTTCATGACGTCCCATCCTGGCTGTAACATGGAGCACATGGAGATGATGAAAAGGCGTCTTTTGCGATTGAAGTTGCCCATTCGCCAGTTTCAGGATTTTACACCTACCCCTGGAACGCTTTCTACGGCCATGTATGTGACAGGCTTGGACAGATATAGGAAGAGGCCAATATATGTGGCCAAGAAGAGACGGCAGAGAATGGCCCAGAGAAGGGTACTCGAATCCTTGATGAGAAGGACGAGGAGAGGGGATGGTGCCTGAGTCTTCGCCAATGACAAAGGAATCATTTCGACTGGGGAATTTGGAGATACGTCCACCCCTTGTGCTTGCACCCATGGCGGGTCTTACTCATTCGGCCTTGAGGTCTATCATTGCCCAATTTGGTGGCGTTGGACTCTACAGTACAGAGATGTTGTCTGCCAAGAGTATCCCTTTTGAAAATCCCGAAAAGTCTCCTTACCTGATCAGGACCGCAAGGGAAACCCCATTGAGTTATCAATTGCTGGTGGGGCAAGCTAGCCATGTTCGGCCAGCAGTAGAAAGACTTGAGGAACTGGGGGCGGCTGCTATTGATCTCAACCTTGGTTGTGGTGCGCCAAAGGTTAGAAAATTGGGCTGTGGAATCGCCTTATGGGAGGATGAAGACAGGTTGAAAGAGGTGGTGTGGAAGATCCGAGTAAGTACGGATTTGCCATTTACGGCCAAGATCCGTCTTGGTCCATGCCTCGATAGGGCAATGTTCAGGCGTAGGCTCCTCTTGCTTGAGGCTTTGGGGCTTGACGCCCTTTATATCCACGCCAGGCTGGACCGGGAGCCTTTTTCCCGGAAACCTCGCTGGGAATGGGCAGGTCTTGCAAAACAGTGGCTGGGCATACCAATAATCATCAATGGAGGGATTTTTTCCCTGGAGGATGCAACAAGGTGCCTGGCGCAATCAAATGCAGACGGTCTGATGATAGGTCGTGCTGCTGCAATAATGCCCTGGATTTTTTCATGTATTGCATCCGGGCTGTCTGGTCTTTCGAGTCCGCCACCACAGATTGATCTTCCTGCAATCTATCATTCCTTTTGTCACGGCCTCATATCCAGGTTTCCGCAAGAGCGGAGGATAGGGAGGCTGAAGGAATTTACCCATTATTTTTCACGCAACTACCCCTTTGGAAACAGATTGGCCATGGCTGTTCAAGGTTCAACCTCCATGTCAGAGGCCATGGAGAAGGCAGACAGATTCTTTGAAAAAAACAGGGGCACGGAAAGGTTCAAGGGTTGTCCGTGAACTGGTCCCTGTGGTGTCTATACTAAACAGGCCTTTTAGTGACAATTGGATGAAAGCTCCTTGACACCAAAATGGCCTTGTGTAATAGTCGCTAAGTTTTTCAAGGCAATGAAGTCTGCCTGAACCACTGTTTTCATTCAGTTGATGACTTCTGTTTGACAAAAAGGGCACTTTTGCAATCTTTTTGCAGGCAGAATGACCTGATTATCAAGGCCCTGCTTGGGATTTTATGCAGGGCCTTTTTATTTTGAGAGGGGGAGTAAATGGATCTCAGCATAGCCATTATCATCTTGCTTGGTCTCGGGGCTGATTACCTGTTTAAAAAAATCAAGCTTCCTGGCCTCATAGGCATGCTCATCATAGGCATCCTTGCAGGGCCTTATGTGTTGAATCTTATGTCGCCTGAGATGATGAATGTCTCAGGGGACTTCAGAAAGATTGCCCTCATAGTGATCCTCCTGAGAGCAGGCTTTGAACTACGCCGTGATACCCTTAATAGGGTGGGGCGCACTGCCATGCTACTGAGTGCTGTGCCTGCTCTTTTCGAGATAGCGGCAGTCACGTATTTTGGCCCCAAGTTACTGGGAATCAGTTATATAGAGGCTGCTATCTTGGGTGCCATTTTGGGGGCTGTATCCCCGGCCGTAGTAGTGCCACTTATGATAGACTTCATGGATAGGGGACGTGGTGCAAAAAAGGGGATTCCGACCCTGATCCTCGCAGCATCTTCCGTGGACGACGTATTTGTCATTGTCCTTTTCAGCATCTTCCTCGGTATGTATGGAGGGGGGCAGGTGAACGTATGGGCGAAATTGGCAGAGATCCCGGTATCCATAACCCTTGGCATCCTCATAGGTCTTATTCCAGGATATATCCTCTATAGACTCTTCGAAAGGTATGATTGGCGGCCACCAAAAAGGACTCTGATCGTACTTGGTATCTCCATAATGCTTACATGGATAGAAAAACAGGCAGAGGGCCACGTCCCAATCGCCAGTTTGCTCGGTGTCATGGCAATAGGGTTTATAATCCTGGAAAAGTCCGAGCCCATAGCCCATATAATGTCACAGAAGCTGAAGAAGCTCTGGGTGTTCGCTGAGCTCCTCCTTTTCGTGTTGGTCGGCGCCCAGGTGAATATCCATGTAGCCATGGACGCTGGTCTCATGGGCAGTTTATTGATTATCATAGGTCTTTTTTTCAGGAGTATCGGCACCTATTTGTGTCTTATCGGTACACCACTAAATCAGATGGAAAGGCTCTTTACTGTAGTATCTTATATCCCAAAGGCCACAGTTCAGGCTGCTATAGGGGCCGTCCCTCTTGCCTATGGTGTGGCATCAGGAGACCTCATCCTTGCTATTGCCGTCATGTCCATTCTTCTTACAGCGCCAATAGGGGCTATCGGGATCATGTTTCTTGGAGAGAGGGTACTGGATCACGGGGCCAAGTCTCCCTATAAGTTCAAGGAACTACGGCAGAGATTGGAGCTTCCCAGAGTTGGGGAAAGGGTCAGGTGTAGAGAGGATGGTTCGCTCTGGAAGGTTATCGAGGAGCGGGAGTTGTGGCTTGAAAATAACAATGGTCACGCCGATACAGCCCATCCAACACCGGCAATAGAACTCAGACTCTGGCGTGAAGGGCAACGAAGTGAACCAGGGAAGGGACAGACCATCTATAAGATATACAAACCTGATGATGCTCCGTTTACGAAAGAGTGGGAGATCATCTATGACTGGTAATTGATGAGGGGAGACAGCCTTTGAAATTAAACCAGGGTTAAAGTCTCTTGCATGTCCTGGTTAGATGGCATTTTCGATTATGGCCTAATCGTTGCCAGGTGAAATCTTCTTGACTTTCTTGCAATTTTGTTGCAATAACAATTAGCCCTGTCTTCCCAGGGCTCTCTTTGAGGCCTTGGTATCAATCAACTTGGCCTGTAGTTTTATATAATGAAAAAATTTTTGGGGAGAGTGCCAAGGAGAATGAATGATAAGCAGTTCGTGAATAGAGCGCTTGAGATCCTGGCAGTTTTGCTGGTCGTGTCGCTTGGAGCCTGTATTTTTGTCTGTACAGCCTCAGCTACTGGCACTTCCAGGCTTCAAGCAATGGTTAGTATTTTGCCCTTGAAATATTTTGTCGAGAGAATAGGGGGAGAAAGGGTAGATGTTTCTGTCATGGTGGCGCCTGGCGCCAATCCTGCGACCTATGAACCTCGCCCAAGGCAAATGGCAGTACTTTCCAGGGCCGAGATCTATTTTGCCATAGGAGTACCCTTTGAAAAGACGTGGCTGCCAAGATTCGAACGTATCAACCCTGCCATGGAGATAATACCTGTCCAAAAAGGTATCAAACTATACCCGATTTCAGGAGATACGTCCCCTGAAAATCAATGGGAAAGGAGGGGCTTCAGCCCTACCATGATGGACCCTCATATCTGGCTTTCTCCCCCCCTTGTCATGTTGCAGGCCAGGAACATCTTAGATGCCCTGCTGGAGAAAAGGCCAAAGGATTCGAGCTATTTTCAGGCCAGATATCTTGATTTCATCGAGCAGATTGCCCAGACAGATCTTAAGATAATGAATATGTTTCAATCCATCTCTTCTGAAATAGGCAGGCAAAGGGCCTTTATGGTCTATCATCCATGTTGGGGATATTTTGCCAGGGCATATGGACTCCGCCAGATTGCCATAGAAGAAAAGGGCAGGGAGCCCAAGCCAGCACGATTGGTAACGCTTGCCAAGATGGCCAAACGTCTTGGCATAAAGACGATATTGATTCAACCTCAGTATTCCAAGAAAAGTGCAGAGGCTGTGGCTGATTCAATCGGTGCCACATTGCTACCTGCTGACCCTTTGGCCTATGAATGGGACAAGAACCTGTTGTCCGTTGCCCGAAAGATAAAAGAGAACCTCAGATGAAAGGATCGAAAACCGGCCCGTCTTCCAAGGATGTTGCAGGGGGACATGGTCAGGTCCCTGATATCGAAATTGAAGACTGTTCCTTTGCCTTTAACGGCGCTCCTGTCCTTACAGATGTCAATTTACGTATATATCATGGTGATTTCGTGGCCATAATAGGGCCTAATGGTGGAGGGAAGACCACTCTCGTAAAGCTCATGCTCGGGTTGTTGAAGCCCAAAAAGGGTAAGGTCATGCTCTTGGGTGACGAACCTGCCAAGACGCGTTGCCGCGTGGGCTACATGCCCCAGTACAGTACAGGAGAAAAGGGATTTCCTATCACCGTGTTAGAGGTGGCCTTGCTCGGCAGGCTCGGCTATACGGGTATGGGGTGTAGGTTTAGCAGGGAAGACAAGGAGGCGGCCCTCAGGGTTTTGAAGCTCGTGGGCATGGAAGAATTGCAGCATAAGAGAATAGATGATCTTTCAGGGGGGCAGATTCAACGCACCTTGTTGGCGAGGGCCCTTGTTTCAGATCCTGAGGTGCTCTTTCTCGACGAGCCAATGGCAAGTATCGATATCGATGGGCAGACAATGCTGTTCGACCTTTTGGGCAAACTTAACGAGGAGATCACTATACTTTTTGTCACCCACGATGTTGGACTCTTGTCGAAATACATAAAATCGGTGATCTGTGTAAACGAGACAGTCTTTTTCCACCACGAACCAAAGATCACTCATGACATGGCATCCTTGCTCATGGGCAGGGCAGAGAGCTGCCCAGTGGAGATGGTTGCCCACGGTTTGCCCCATAGGGTGTTGGGCCGTCACAAGGGGCACTGAACTATGGATGCCTTTTCCTTACCTTTCATCCAAAATGCCATCTTGGCAGGGCTTCTTGCCAGCATTGCCTGTGGTTTGATAGGAAGCTTGGTAGTGGTCAACAGGGCTGTCTTTTTGGCAGGAGGTATAGCCCATGCTGCCTATGGAGGGGTAGGACTGGCCTTTTTCCTATCACTACCCGCCTTGCCTTGCATATTGGGTTTTTCTATCTTCATGGCTATTTTCATGGCTGCCCTAACTGTTGGACGCAGAGAAAGGATGGACACCTTTATAGGGGTACTATGGGCAGTCGGCATGGCTACAGGCATCATACTCATCGACTTGAGTCCTGGGTACAACGTGGATCTAATGAGTTTCTTGTTTGGTAGCATCCTGACAGTGCCTGCCTCTGACATAAAGGTTATGGCAGCAGTGGATCTGGTTACCATCTCAGTTGTATGTCTTTTCTACAAGGAATTTTTGGCCATGAGTTACGACACTGAATTTGCACGGGTAAGGGGCGTGCCAGTAAATGGATTTCATTTCCTTTTCCTTGCCTTGGTTGCCTTGGCTGTTGTCATGACAATACGGGTGGTCGGTCTTATTCTTGTTATGGCTCTTTTTACCATAGCCCCTTATCTGACCGAGAGGATGGCCAGGTCCTTGGCTGGCATGATGGCTGCTTCATGTCTTGCCAACGTGGTATTTGTCCTTTCTGGATTATGGCTTTCCTACAGGTTCAATCTTACCAGCGGGGCAACCATAATTCTCGTAGCAGCACTTGTTTTTGGCATATTTGTCCTTGGAGAGAGATTTGTTTCCTGGCTGAGGGGTTAAGGATTCTTTTTGACAGATGCGCTGAGTTAGGAAGCACGCGATGGGAGAGAATCAGCATGGATACAGTAAGCAAAGTAACAGAGCATATACGTCAACATGACAGGCTCATAGCCCTTTTCGATATGGAGATAGAGGAGACTGCACCAGGGCGGGCGAGGCTTTCTATGAAGGTGGGGCCAAATCATCTCAATGCTGCCCGCCTTTGTCACGGCGCTGCCCTTTTCGCATTGGCGGACGTGGCATTTGCCTTGGCTGCCAATTGTCACGGGAAAATGGCCCTGGCCATCGAGGCATCCATCAATTATTTCAGGCCAGTGAAGAAGGGCTCCGTGGTAAGTGTAATATGTCAGCAGGAATACCAAGGTAGAAGGACAGGAGTTTATCTTGCCACGCTTTTAAATGAAGACAACAAGAAGATTGCTATATTCAAGGCAACGTCATTTCGGATAGACGAAGAATCTGTAAACCAATACGGTAGGGAAGGCGATTGATGGATTCTATGCCAGAACACATAACATTGGCCCTTGCTGGGAATCCCAATGCAGGCAAGACCACCATCTTCAATCAGCTAACAGGGGCCAGACAAAAGGTGGGTAATTGGTCAGGGGTTACTGTGGAGAAAAAGGAGGGAAGATTGGTCCACAAGGGCAGGGAGATCACGGTCGTAGATCTACCAGGGATTTATTCCCTCACAGCCTATTCTGTCGAAGAGGTCGTGGCCAGGAATTTCATATTGGAAGAACATCCAGATGTGGTCGTGGACATATTAGATGCCTCTAACCTTGAGAGGAATCTCTACTTGGCTGTACAGCTCATCGAATTGAATATCCCCCTGGTCTTTGCCATGAATATGGTGGATGTGGCAAGGATGAGGGGTATCAAGATAGATTATCCGCAACTTTCCAGGCTCCTTGGTGTCCCTATCGTAGAGACAGTTGGCACCAAGGGTGAGGGTATAGAGGAGCTCTTGGATACAGTCCTGGAGGTTGCAGAGGGGAAAGATCCTACGTCGCGTCACATACACATCAATTATGGTCGAGAGATAGAAGAAGAGATATCAAAAATCAGGCAGGTCTTGAAAAAGGATCAAGATCTGAACAGGAGTTACTATCCAAGGTGGCTGGCAGTAAAGCTTTTGGAAAAAGACAAGATTGTCGAGGAACGGGTGAGAAGATCACCAGTGGCAGATCACATCATGGCCCAGGTGGAAAAAAGTAGGCAACATATACTGTCAATCTTTCAAGAAGATGCGGAGACGGTAATAGCAGAGGCACGCTATGGCTTCATTGCTGGCGCCTTGAAGGAGACCATGCGTCTTTCAGCCGTGGCCAAAAAGACCATCTCGGACAAGATCGATCAGGTACTGACAAACAGGGTCCTTGGTTTTCCAATCTTGCTTTTTTTCATGTATGTATTGTTTCAGGCCACTTTCAGTCTCGGTGCCTATCCGGTGGAATGGATAGAGAAAGGGGTAGATCTTCTGGCCCAATTCGCCTCGAGAATACTGCCTGACGGTCTTCTCAAGGACATGATCGTCGAGGGTGTAATAGGTGGAGTTGGAGGGGTGATCGTATTTTTGCCAAATATCCTCTTGCTCTTTCTTGGTATCAGTCTTTTTGAAGACACGGGTTACATGGCCAGGGCAGCCTTTATCATGGACAGGATCATGCACACCTTGGGCCTGCATGGAAAGTCTTTTATACCGCTCCTCATGGGATTTGGATGTAACGTACCAGCAATCATGGCCGCCCGTACCTTGGAAACCAGGAGAGATCGGCTTTTGACCATACTCATCAATCCACTGATGAGTTGTTCTGCAAGACTTCCTGTGTACATCTTGATGGCTGGGGCTTTCTTCCCCGAGACAGCTGGTAATGTGATCTTTGCTATCTACCTGTTGGGTGTGGTGTTGGCCATTGTGGTGGGACAGATATTTAGTCATACCATATTCAAGGGACAAAGTGCCCCCTTTGTCCTCGAACTGCCCCCTTATCGTCTGCCAACGCTGAAGAGCGTTGTCATACACATGTGGGAAAAGGGCAAGGTGTATCTCCAGAAGATGGGCGGTGTAGTCTTGGCCTTTTCCATTGTGATATGGTTTCTTGGCGCATTTCCAATGGATATACGGTATTCTCAAGATTATGATAGACAGCTCCAGGAACTGACCTCCAAGATCAACGCTCTCAAATCTTCCCATGGGCAAGGCAAAAAGGAGATTTCTACCCTGGTCGAAAGGCTGAAGAGATTGAAGATCTCCAAGGAAGAAGAACGGCTTTCCAAGAGTTATATCGGGAAGATAGGCCATGCCATAGAGCCTCTGATAGCGCCTCTGGGATTTGATTGGAAGCTTGGGGTAAGCCTTGTTACTGGTTTTGTGGCAAAGGAAGTAGTGGTGAGTACCATGGGAGTGCTCTATCAGACAGGGGAAGATGATTCTGCCAGCCTGAAAAAGGCCTTGAAAGAAAGTGGCATCGACAAGGTGACAGCCCTTGCATTCATGGTTTTTGTTCTGATTTACGTTCCATGCCTGGTCACTGTGGCAACCATCTGGCGCGAGACAGGCTCTGTAGGTTGGACTGTTTTCAGTGTCAGTTATCTGATGATCTTGGCATGGGTAGTGGCCTTTGTCATAAGGCAATCATGCTATCTCTTTTCTCATGGTATTTGAATCCGAATTATGCACTGGAAGCACCTGGTGAAAATGCCTTTAAATTGTTACTTGGTTAGCATGTATTTTGTATCAGACGGATAACGTGCCTGCCTTGTCTTATACATCTTTGGCGCACTTGTAGGCTGATGATCCAAAGGCTATTTCTGCCAAGCCAAGGAGTGCCGAGCATTGGAAATGGCATTAGGAGGTAAATTAGGGCAATAAAAAGGCCGCCTTGAAGGCGGCCTTTTTCATTTATCCAAGTTGGTTGTTATCTCATGAATGGCAGAAGCTTTGTGTACTTCATGAATACGATGATAAGTGCCAAGGCCAGCATCCTCTTCAGGAAGATCTCCGGGAGCTTTTTCTGGATCTTTGGTCCCACCATTCCTCCACCAATGGCCCCACCGGCAATACAGGCTGCCATGATCCAATCAGGCTGATAACCCATGAGGATGTACTTGGAGATTCCACCAAGGGATGTTGCAAATGTACCTGCCAATGCGATAGGAACGGCCAAGTACATGGGGTATCCCATGAATGTGGTCATGAAGGGCATGAACATGAAACCACCACCAACACCGAATGAAGAGGCGATCATACCCATTATTATACCGCCGAGAAGCATGGTCAGAGGCTTGGCAACGAATGTCTCACCCCAGAACCTCATGTCGAATTTGATGAAGTTGAACTTGTCGAATTCGACCTTTCCAAGCTCTGCGGCCTTGCCGGTCTTCTTGGCTTCCTCAACGGCCTTGTTGAACTTCTGGATGATGGCCTTCAGGGCCTTCTTCTTCTCGATGGTGCTGGGAAGGCTCTCATGGAAGAGCTTAAAGCCAATGAGAAGACAGATTATACCCAGATAGAACTTATAGGCCTTGAGCGGGAGGTACTTGGCAGAAAACGTTGGTCCTATGAAGAATGCGCCGATCAAGATACCTATGGCAAAGAAGATGGCCACCGGCCAGGCAAAACGCTTGCTCTTGAAGTAGCTGATAAGACCTGTAAGCGGAGAACACAGCGTCAGGAACAGGTTTGTGGGCTTGATGGTATTGGCGGCATTGATACCGATGGGGCCCTTTGTACCAATGACTGTGATCTGATATGCAGCAGTAAAGAGACCACCTGCAGCGCCCATGATGACGAAGAGGACACCAATGACAAATGCACCTCCCAGAACCACGAGAGGATTCATGTAGCAGCCACCGGTCTTGAAATAGAATGTGGATGGTTCGATAGAGAAGGCGTTTGTCTTCTGGCCATTTACCCAGACATCGAGCTTGGTCTCAGGGGCAAGGTTCTTGTAAGGGGTCATGGTCATCTCGAATTCCCCTGTGGCCTTGTCGAACTTGAGTGTAGTGCCCTTGTTCCAGTCTTCCCTCTGGGCATTGTAATCGGTAAGGACCATCCTGGCAGTACCACCACCGAGTGGTTTTTCCTTTACTATTGTATTGATGCCAAATTTCTTTTCGTGGGTGAAGGTGAGAAACTTCCACTGGGCAGCTGAGTTGATGGGTCCCAGTAAGCCTTTCACGTTCTCAGGTATGTCTGTCCACTTTTTGATCTTGTTGATCCTCACCATGAACTTGAAAGGTGGGAAGGCAAAGGGGCCGCTTGTCTGGCCCATGGCCACGCTCTTTGGAGTGGCCAGGTTTTCTGGTTTGTTGGTGATTACGTAATAAGTGGTGGGAATGGCAGTATCACCAAATTTTTTAGTGAGTTTCTTCCTCTCTTTTGCACCCGGTGAATCTGCTGGTTTGAACATCCTGTGGGTGCAGATTACAACGTAGAGATCTTGGCCCGGATCGATCTTGCCCTTGACGGTTACCGGATTGCCAGCCTTTACCCTGTCTCCAGAGGTGAGGGTCGCCTCTATTGCAAAGGAACTGACAGCAGAAAATCCTAAAAGTAGCAAGATCGTCATTAGATTGATAAATAACTTTCTTTTCATGGTGTATTCTCCTCTCTCGAAATTATGCTATGGTAGCAACTCTCTATCCCCATAGAGTCTCTAACTACTAATACCTATTTCATGACCACGGATATTGGACTGTACCACAGGCCAACTGTGTTCTCTGCCCCACTTGAGTTCTGGGATGCCCTTGTCGTCTTGGCCGCTTTCTTCTGCCTCCTGTTGGGCCTTACAGATGTTGTAGGTGAGACTATCAAGAAGGATGGTGAAATCTACGTATTGCACACTCACCCCCTTGGGCACCTTGATCCTGGTAGGTGAAAAATTGAGTATGCCTTTTATTCCACATCTCACCAATTGGTCGGCTACGTCCTGGGCATAGTCTGAAGGCACTGCAAGCACTGCCAGTTTGATGGACTCCCTTTCAACAATGGCCGGCAGCTCACTCAGGGGCCTTATAAGCAATCTTTCCGCACACTTTTCCCCTATTTTGTCTGTTTCTATGTCAAATACGGCTGTAAAGCGGTAGCCCTGTTTTGCAAAACCCCGGTGTCTCAAAAGGGCTTGACCTATCGGTCCTGTTCCCACCAAGGCCACTGAATGGCCATCCATTACCCCGAGGATGGAAGAGATGCTGGTCATCAGCGAGGCCACATCATACCCAACCCCTCGAACGCCAAATCTGCCAAAGTAGGAAAGATCCTTCCTCAATTGGGCCGGATTCACATTGGCCCTGGTGGCTAGTTCGTTTGATGAGACCACCTTTACTCCCCTTGATAAGAGTTTTTTGAGATAACGCTGGTAAACCGATAGTCTGATAATTGTTGCTGCTGGTATCTTTTGCTTCTTCACTTTTGCTTCCTCCTCGATATTTTGCATTTCTCCGATAGAGCAACCTTTGTGCCTTTTAGAATATTTTTTGTTACTCATTTTTTTGTTAATGATTTCTATTGGTTATATACTAAATCTTTATTGCGAGGAGAATTGTTAGCATTGTAATGCATCATTTCAGTTGCAGGCATAATGGATATAAAGTTATGATTTTATTGAATATATTTAAAACATAATAAATGACCATTCGAATCTTGAGGACAAAAAAATCAAGATTTTCGTACAGTTATGAGCCTCTTCCAAAAATGCCTGTATTCCCGATGTCCCCTTAAGGGGGCATAATGTTTTTTGATCAGGTGCAACAAAAATATTGCAATCATTAAATAAAATGATGCACTCGTTAAAATAGATCGCTAAGATAGGGAAATGTTGGATTTACTCTTCCATGTGATTTCTTGTCTATTGGAAGACCCAGGATTTGAGATTAGCCTATGTCACATAGGAACAAAGATTCTTTGATAAGAAGTCCCATCTTATAAGCCCGTGGGAGAGTATATGAATATTATTGGCCGTATCTTACATGTATCACCTCGTTTTTTTATCTTATCTCTTATCTCATCTATAGGCCTTGGATCTCAACCGGCCTGGTCTCAGCAAGCTTATCCCCCAAGGGAGGTCTCTAAGGCGGGCATCGCTGCCCACTGTGTGCTCGATAGGGAGGATGAGCATATAATAGTGAGAAAGGATGGTCGTTATCTGGATCTGGATGAGGTCTTTTTGACCATCCTGGATGAAAAGGGGAAGAGGGCTCAGCAGGTCCAGCACTTTTACATCAATAAGAATTATTCCAGGCTGAAGATCCTAAAGATGGAGGTCATCAAACCTGGGGGGAGATCCATTCTCGTGGATCTGGAAAAGAATTCGAGCCTAACAGCACCATCCTCATTGGCCAGGATGAATATCTACGATCCCAATCTCAAGGTCATGAATGTCTTTGTCCCTGAGCTGAGTCCTGGTGATACCATCCATTACATAGTTGAAACGGACAATTTCAAACCAATGATACAAGGCCATTTCTTTGGAAGGAGCATGATTCAACAGTCCTATCCTGTGAAAAATATCAGGTTGGAGATCGACATGCCAAAGGGGCTTCCTTTACATTATATGATAAAGGATAGGCCAAAGGGGGCTGAGGTCAAGTTCGATAAGGGCATATCAAAAGGGATGGTCAGATATCGCTGGATCTTTAACGATGTGCCTGAAATAGTCCCCGAACCCTATATGCCAGATATTCAGACAGTGGCCATGAGACTTTTGTTCTCTACCTTGTCCTCCTGGAAAGATGTGTCAGTCTGGTATTATCATCTGGTGGAGCCCAAGCTCAAGGTGAATCAGGCCATCAAGGAAAAGGTCAGTGCGCTCATCAAGGGAAAGGTTGCGGAAAGGGAGAAGCTCAATGCCCTTTTTTTCTTCGTGGCTCGTAAAATACGATATCTTGGGATCATTGAAGAGGCCAATCGGCCGGGTTTCGAGCCCCATGATGTTTCATTGACATTTTCAAGGAGGTACGGGGTTTGCCGTGACAAAGCGGCCCTATTGGTCGCCATGTTGCGCCAGGCAGGCTTTTCAGCAGCCCCTGTGATAATGAGTGCTGGAACCAAGCTCGATCCGGAAATCCCGGTACCATATTTCAATCATGCCATTGCTGCAGTCTTGGATGACTCTGGGCATCCACGTATATACATGGACCCCACTTCAGAGACCAGTCGCCAGTTTCTGCCAGATTACGAGCAGGATTCCTCCTGCCTTCCTGCCATTGCAGGTGGCTCTGATCTTCTCACAACACCTGTCAAACCACCAGATAGCAATCTTTTTACAATGGATATCAAGGAGAGCCTGGTCAAGGGCGGCTTGTTGAGGGGCAGGCTCTTGGCCAAGGCCTCAGGTTTTGCCGATACGGCTTTTCGAGGTATCCTCATGAGGAAGTCCAGGGACGAGCAGGAGAGGTTTCTCCGGGTATTTTTGCTCAGGAGGCAGCCGCGCTTGAAGATAGAGGAGATCTCCTGGACCGATCCAGCAGACGACAGTAAAAGTTTCTCTTTTCATTGTAAGTTCGAATTACCTGATGCATTGAAAAAATCAGGACTCTTTTTCCCATTTTCAGCATGCAGCCCCCTCGGCCCAATGGATAGTTGGCTCCTGGGCAAGGCATCCATGACCTCGAGGTCTTATCCCTTGAAGATCGGATATAGCTTCAAGTCTGTTGTCAGGGAATCGATAGATTTCCATATCCCTTATGCCAAGGTACGCCTGCCAGATACAGAGGACATAGACAATAGATTCCTTCTCTACAAGACAGGTTTTTCTTTATTGGCACACGGTGTGGCAATCGAGCGTGTACTTGCCATAAAAAAGCTGGAATTTCCGACAAAGCGATATCATGATCTCCTCAGGGTGCAGGCTGCCTTGGAAGCCGCACCATTTTGTTTCATGTTACTGAAATAGAGATAGGACTGAATATGAAGATTTTTTCTGGTATTGATTCACCAATCCCCCCTTTTTTCTTGGCCATGTTTTTGTTTTGTGTCGCCTGGCCTTTTTCTGCTGCATATTGCCATGCAATGGGGTCTGCCTATCAAGTAAGGCCTCCTGATGCAGTGAACCTTATTGTGAAGAAGCGCTATCAGCTCAACCCTGACGGCAGTTACAGCCTGACCCTTTATTTTAAGACCCTGATAAACACGTATAAGGGGAAAAAGGATAGGGGGGATTTCCGTTTTGGCTACAATAGCGCCTATGAAAAAGTTGACGTCAAGTTTGCAAGGACCATCCTGCCAGATGGAAAGATTGTGGAGGTGTCCCCAAAAGAGATAAACGACATTGCTGATCCTTCTACTCAGGGGGCCTCCATATTTTCAGGGGCCAGGTTGAGGATTGTCAACTTCCCCGTAATAGAGAAAGGCTGCAAGATAGAACTCGAGATAGTGAAACATGCAAGGATCGGCCTCTGGGGCCTTGAGTCATTCAGATTGGCCGATCCTTGCAGGCAAAAGACCGTGGTTATAGATCTGCCTGAGGGAAGCTACTTCGACTATCATCTGAAGGATAGGCATATCCACTTCGCCACTGAGATGCAACAGGGCAGGAGGATCTTGACGTGGACAGGAAAGGATCTTGACAAGGCCCCAAAGGAACCCTTCAGTCCTCCTGTGGAGAATATGGCATCGACACTCATCTTTTCCACCTTTGGATCGTGGCAGCAGGTGGCAACCTGGTTCGATAGGATCTTCTCTCGGGCTGATACACAGGCTGGATTGGGACGTATCTTAAAAGCCTTGTCCTTGTCTGGCTCTGCGGATGAGATCTACTCCAAGCTGACTAAGAGACTCGAGATATTGCCTATCAGTTTTTTTGATACGAAATTGGTCTTCCAGAGCCCGAGACAAACCCTCATGTCTGGTTATGGCAGCCAGATAGATGTTGCATTGCTGTTTTATCAGATACTGAAAACAAAGGGGCTTGCTCCCCATCTCATAATGGCCAGCTCACGGGGCATCTGGGTCAAGGACATTAAATCCTGCCCATATCCCCTCTATCTCGATACCCTATTGGTAAAGACTGGCCATAGGTTTTATTCCTTTGATGTTAAGGACCTGTCTCCAGGTATCACTGGTATGGATGGTCAACTTGGCCTGGACTTGGCAACTGGGAAATTTGTTCCCATAGTGGATGTGCGTCCCACCCGGAATGTCTCAAGCTATGAAGTGGATTGCAATGATCCCTCTATACTCTATTACCATTTCAAGACCGTCAGGAGCGGTAGGGATGCCCAGGGAACGAGGAAGATGTTTCGAGATCTGACGCCCAAGGAATTCAAGGTTACAAGCTCTATATTTTTCCATTCACTAAACCCTTTGGCAGTGCCGCTTGCTCCCTTAGAGATATCGAATCTGGACCCTTTGGCTGGGCCAGTTAGTCTTAGGGCCAATTTCAAGGTAAAGGATTTTATTATAACCTGTGGCGATTTTTGGATCCTTCCTGTCCAGAGGATCTCTGTACTCGATACAGTGGCCACATGTCCTGAAAATAGAAAGAACCCACTTTTTTTTCGAAAGGGTGATTCCTCTATAGTGAAATTTATCGTTAGATTCCCGCATCCTTACAGGATAGCTGCAATCCCTAAGGATCAAAGGGGACAGATCGGGCCAATGTCTTGGGAAAATTTCTGCAAGGCCTCTGACTCTCGACTCGATTGTGTTCGAAAGGTAGAGATCAGAAGGGGGTTCGTAAAAAATGGCAAAGAGTTCAAAAGGCTGAAAAAAGTGATATCTAACCTGCTTGATCCAGAAGAAAACAGCTTGAGGCTCTTTATTGGCCCTTAGCTTGGGATCTGTTTGAACAATATAAAACCGCAGGGCTTCAAAGTCCTGCGGTTTTATATTGAGAGGTATCATTGGGCTGAAATTACTTTTTGCCACCGATATGTTTTCTGAATTCCTTGAGTTTGTTGATGAGTTCTTCAAACATCTTTTCGGCCTTATTCTGGCCCTTGATCTCCTTTTGTATGGATTCTATGCGTTTTTCAAGATCATTATAGGTCTTTGAATCCTTCTTCCCATAACCGAGCAGTTCTGCCACTTTGAGCTGTTTCTTGGCTTCATCGAGATATTTGAGCGCCTGTGTCTTGTCTATCTTTGCAGTATTCGATGCCGCTTTTATCAGATCGGCTGCACGAACAAGAGGAAGCGGTATGACTATGGTTTTGAGAACCATGGAGTTTAGTGCAATGGAAAGGACACTTTTGGCCTCGTCTATCTTGCCATCAATTATATATTTTGATGCCAGTTTCATGGCATCAGGATAGGTGCCAAGGGGGAGCTGCTCTATGATGACGTCTATCTCGCTCTGGAGTGTGTCGAGGATCTGCCTTGCACCTTGGATGTCACCGGCGTTCAGCTTTTCTCTCACGTCATCTATCCTGCTGCGGATCTCCTTGGGAGACAGATCTACATCCACGACCACCTGATAACTGTTGATGGGGATGAGAGCAGCTTTTTTATTGGCAGCAAGGATGATCTCCATCTCACCTATGACCTTCTTGAGGAGTTCCAGGGCCTGTTTGGATTTCTTCTGCTTTAAGAGGTCCAGGACTTTATAGGTGTCTGCCACAGCCTTTATTGCCTTTTGATCAAGGTTGTTGGCCACCTCTTTGGCCTTTTTCTTTTCCTTTTCCACTGCTTTTGAAGAGATTTGGGCCGAGGTTTTGAGCTGGTGTTCAGGTTTTATGCCAACACCCTTCTGTTCAGCAAGTGCCTTGGTGTTCATGAGCCCCACGCCCATGAACGTAGAGGCAAGGAACAATGCGGCAAGAGGTGCTGAAAGTGTTCGAGCCAGCATGGATCTGTTTTCAAGTTTCTCAGTCATGGTTCTTTATTCCTCCTATATGGCTTTTGGTTCTGTTTTTTCAGTAATGTTGTCCATTTTCAGATCAAGCCGTCTTCTGGCACCAAGGGCAACGATTATATGGCTCCAGCCGTTGAAGATCAAGTCGATGGAGATGAAAAGCCCAAGGGTCCAAATAGCTGAATAAGGCCAAGAAATTCCAATAAGTATGGCAATGACAATGGATGCAATTCCATTTATTAGAAGCACTACCCAGTCCTTCATCTCATCCTTGTGTTGAAAGGCTATGACCAATCTCAATGTCCCGGTTACCAGGATCGAGGCTGCAAGCAACAGGGTAAGGGCTAAGGAGGCTGCCACTGGATTCAAGAAACAGGCCATGCCACCTGCAACATAGAAGGCCCCTCCCAAGATGTGCAAGAGACGGCTTTTCCAGCCACTGACGGCCCTGAAGGCTTCAAAGAGCTGGAGTAGCCCTCCTGCCAACATGAAAAAGGCAAAGAGCAGGATGGTGGAAAGGGTGGCCAATGGGGTGATGACAAGGCCAATGGCGCCTGTTGCAATGAAAAAGAGCCCGAGAAGGAGATGCCATTTCCAGTTTTTTTCAACGTCTCCCCAGGCAAAAGATTGTGTCTTTGAACCGTCCATATTGGTCGTCATGCTATATGTCTCCTCCTTGACAAATTTGTAAAAAATTTCATAAACCAAAAGCAAAATTGTAAAATATTATGCTTTGAAAAGATTGAACAAGATAGGCAAATGTCAAGAAGATTTTTCTAAAAATTTTTATTTTGATGTAAAAACAATATGTTGTCTTGAATAATGATTCAAGAAGACTTGGATGGCTTTGTTGATGTTGATCTATATTGAAAGGCTGTTTTTGTCATGAGTCAAAAACCCTGTTCTCAATACCTCGAGAAGGGTCGATAAAAAAAGAGATGAGAGACCTTCAACCATTTTCAAACAGGTGATAAGATAGCATTTTTATGCAGTCGATACGATTCAAGCACAATATCCAGACATTCATTCCAATAAGCTTTGTCATGCTCATGGCTGCGGTTATTGCCGTAGTGATATATACAACCCAGGACATCATAAAACCAGTTTTACTCAAAGAGAGAAAACACAATATAGAAGAGACGGGTAGGGAGGTAGTAACCAAGATAAGCACTATGTTGGCCCAGGCAGAGATTGTTGCCTTAAACATTGGCTATACTGCCGTAAATCTGAGCCCTGATTTTGAGGCAATTAAGAGACAGGTCCCTGGAATCTTTGATGTTGATATCCTGAGGCAGATAACAGCAGGAGGAGGGATATGGCCTGAGCCCTTCAAGTTTGATCCCAAAAAAGAGAGGTTAAGTTTCTTTTGGGGGCGGAACCGCCAAGGGCAGCTCGTGTTCTACGATGATTACAATCGTTATGGATACCACGACAAGGAGTGGTATGTCCCAGTCAGATTTCTGAAAAAGGGAAAGGTCTATTGGTCTAGGGCCTATATCGATCCGTATTCCCATGAGCCCATGGTTACATGTTCTGCAAGTATGCGAAAAAGAGGTGAGTTCTTGGGGACTGCAACTGTTGACCTGAGGCTTGCAGGCCTCAAAAAACTTTTTGTACAGGCTGCAAGGGAGATAAAAGGATATATCTTTGCGGTGGACAGAAATAACAGTTTCATAGTCTTCCCCAAGGAAGAATATGTATTGAACAAGGTTAAATGCGATGGGAGGGGTCAGGCTTGTACCGAGTTTGTCACGAGCATGGAGCTTGCCAGGCTTCATCCAGTATTCCAACCCGTCAACCAGGTGTTGGAGGAGATAAATAGAGAGATCCTGAAGAATGCAAGACAGAAGGCACCTATAGAAAAGATGGCAAAGAGGCTCATGGCATTATCTTCTGACATAGCACCTTGGGAAGCCCGCCTCATTGCAGCCTTGTTACAAACGCCTGTTAATGAGAGCCTGGCCACTGAGGAGAGCCCTCGGTCTTTCAAAGTACAAAGGGACTTCCTCTTCAACAGGCCTGCCTTGGTCTATGCCTTCGTGATGCCTGAGACAAACTGGAAGCTGGTTGTGACAGTGCCTGAGGAGGTGATAACAGCGCCAGTAGGCCGGATTGCCAATCACCTGATGTTATCACTATCCGGCTTGATCCTCTTGGTAATACTTCTTGCCGGGCTATTCCTTTATCACTATATATTAAGGCCACTCAAGCATCTCACAAATCAGCTCAAGAAGATCCAGAAGGATTCCGGGGATCTTTCCTTGGAGTTGGACATCCCTGTCAACAACGAGTTGGGAGAGCTGGCATACTATTTCAACAGGCGTACCAAGGAACTTAGAAACAGCGAGGAAAAGTATAGGACCATTTTCAACGGGGTTGGAGAAGGGATCTCTCTCAGCTCCATTGAAGGGCAATTCATAACGGTCAATCCCCGATTTGCCGAGATATTTGGATACCAATCCCCTGAAGAGCTCATACAGAGTATTGCCACCTATGATCTCTATGTAGATTTGGAAGACAGGAAAGAGATTCTGGACAGGTTGCAGGCTGGTCCGAGTAATGTCCATAGTGAGGTATGGCTAAAGAAGAAGGATGGCAGCCACGTCCTGATCTCAGTAAATCTGGCGCCTGTTACAGATAGGAACGGGAAGATAAAATATCTCATAGCCATGGTCCAGGACATCACCAGGACCAAGGAGCTTGAAAAGGAGCTGCGCCATGCACAAAAAATGGAGGCCATAGGCACTTTGGCAGGAGGTATTGCCCATGATTTCAATAACATATTGGCAGCCATCAGCGGCTATACAGAGCTTGCCCAATTGAAGGCCTCGGGTAATTCTCAACTGGAGTCCTATCTGTCCCAGATCGAGTTGGCATCGAGGCGCGCAAAAGAGCTTGTCCAGCAGATCCTAAAATTTAGCAGGTATTCCGATGGCAAAAAGGATTTCCAGGATATGGCCGAGGCCATTGAAGAGGTGATAAGGCTTCTTCATTCCACATTGCCTGCGACTATTGAGATAAAAAAGCATATCACTCCTACTGGTCTGGTCTTAGCAGATCCAGCTGATCTATATCAGATAGTCATGAATCTTTCTACCAATGCCTATCAGGCAATGCGTGATTCCGGTGGGGTCCTCACCATCAGCCTGACAGAACGGGAATTGGATGAGGCCCAGGCAGAGGCCATGGGCCTGAGGCCTGGCAGATATGCCGTATTGACAGTGGAGGATACAGGCTGTGGGATGGACGAGGAAGTGCTTGGGAAGATCTTTGAACCCTACTTTACCACCAAGGGCAAGGAAGACGGGACAGGTCTTGGACTCGCCGTTGTCCACGGTATCGTAAATGGCCTAAGAGGCTATGTTAAAGCAGAGAGCGTGCCTGGCAAGGGTTCTTGTTTCACGGTTTATCTGCCTGTATCAAGGCCTTCAGCGTCCCATGGCCCCCCACGAGATGAGGGTGATTTTTGTATCCAAGTGGATGGCAAGGGCAGGAAAGTCATGTTCGTAGATGATGAAGAGATGATTTGCTCCATCTTTAGGGCCGTACTGGAGGATGTGGGATTCGAGGTCCATGTGTTCGGGGACGGAAAGAGTGCCCTTGAGGCCTTTGAGAAGGCCCCAGATGGCTGGGATCTCCTGATCACAGATATGACCATGCCAAGGATGAGTGGTGCAGATCTGATCAAAGAAGTGAGGAGCTACAACAAGAAAATATCGGTGATCTTGTGTAGTGGATACAACCAGCTTGTCACGGATGAGTTGATGTCGAACCTCGCAGTGGATGCCTTCTTGACTAAACCAGTTAACCTTTCGATTTTCCTGAAGGAAATAGCCAGATTGTTTCCACACGGGAGGGAAGATGACCCTTGAGCTATGGTAGTTCAGTTTATGGCACTCACCATCTTACTGAATCTGTTCAGGGTGATATCTTGGGGAAACTTAGGAGGTTTGGCTGGATCTGCCTTCCTGCATTCTTCCAGGAATGCCATTGCCATCTCCTTTCCAGTCTCAAAATAGGCCTCCCATTGGGCGTCGTCGAAAAATTGATCAGATGTGGGTTCATGAGGGAACTTGGGATGATAAAGCCTGTAGGTATAACTCTTTTGTTTCCTTTGGGGATCTTTGATCTCTTGTGCCGTTATCGAGGCCTTCACATATACGAAGATGCCAATGTGTTTCTTACAGCCATTTTTGATCCTGGGAAGATCATAGAGATCTGCTATGCAAAATTGCCTCTGTGAAAATCCAGAAGTGGCTCTGGGCCTGATGATCGTTTCTGGATCTTGCCTGAATTTGATCTCTATGCCCAATTCGTTTCTGGCCCTGGCAACCAGGTTTTTCAGATCCGAGAAGGTATAATCCGGGTCTGCGCCTGCATCGACTCCTACGATGAGGGGCAATTTTCGTCTCAATAGTTCGAAGACGGCGAGGTTTTCAATATGGCCACCGTCCGAAAGGTTTACCCTCCATCTATATATGTTCGACTTGTTGAGCAGTTCATAGATATTGTATACAGGCCAATATGTTGGCCAGAAGTATTTTATGCCCATGTTTTTTAGGCATTTAGATAAGCAATAAGCAATCTGCTCCCCTATATTCCAGCATCTTTTGAACAGGTATGGATTTAGTGCCCAGTAACCGAGACGCAGGTTCAAAAGGGTCATGAAGAATGCAGTGATCTTGTTGGACCTATAGCCCATTTCCGGGTTGAGGGCAGCACCTGATATGGTTACAGCCGTCGACAAGCTCATCAATCGATATTCACTATTGGCAGTTGGTAAAAAACCTGTCAGCTTGGAACCACAGTAAAAGGGCGACAAGAGAAAATAGTCGCAGGTCTTAAAGCCACTATAGGGAAGCTTGTCTGGTGATTTCCCAAAATTTCCAGATTTTGTCTTGGAGGGTTCTGGTTGGGCCGCCCCTGAAAGGTTCAAGGTGGTATTGATGAGGGGATAGGGTGCTGGTCCCCAGCCTTTCTCACCGCAATCAGGGCCTATGTCACAGAGTTTCCTACTCTTTTTACCAAACCATCTGAAGGCCTCTTCAAGCCGAAATCGGTAGATCTGGCTTGGCGACAATATATTAGGGTTGGCAAAGATGCCAATAATGAAAACTACTGCCAAAAGAAAGACAAAATCATCAAACGGGGCGGGATAGACAAGTTGGGGGAGGTTACCTGTCTGATCAATAAAGTATACCAGGAATATAGCGGCAAGGGACAAGGCAAGAGCTGTGATCAGTCCTTTTACGGGCCATAAGAATCGACGTCCACAGAATCTAAGGCCATGACAAAAATAATACCAACAGGCAGAAAGGCCAAAAACAGCCATGGCTACTATACCGAGATTATTGAAGAAGCGGTTACCAATCGATAGATAGATGACCTTGAAAAGATAAAGGATCAATATAAATGTCATTACATACCAAATCAGATGGAGAAGGGCTGTTGCAATAAATCCTCCTATCAGGACAGTATAGTCCATTAGTTTTTGCAGGCCCTTTTTCCCCGGGGCCAGATAGAAGCCGTGTCTCTTTATGTGTGCTATGTCATCTGATGAAAAAAGCCCTTCATATGGATTGGTTCCCTTAGGACCAGGGTCTTTGCCGAGCTGGAGTCTCAATTTTTCCGTTATATAGCTCCCAGTGAACCCTCCACCAGAGACAGTGGATAAGTAATCTGCAAGCCTGAAGACATTGTTTTCGTTTAGGACCTTGAGAAAACCAAGATTTATGGTAGCAGAACGAATGCCCCCGCCGGACAGGGCAATGCCGAACATGGGCAAGGGGCTCTTTTCAGGTATGTTTGGCTCTAATGCCCTTGTCGTGATCTGCCCTCGATGTGTCTCTGTCCTTCCTTCCAGGTCTGCCTCTTTGCTGTTCAGGGCCATTCTTCTTTTCTTGATGGCCTCTATCTCTGCATTGTAGACAGAGATAAATCCCACGTTTTCTGGTACTGATTTTTTGGTTCCCATGATATGCCCCCTATTTTGTGGGATTTCAACGGATATGTTTGCCTATGAAATCCATAATCCTGGATAAGAAGACAGAGAAAAAAGTTTTTTTGATTTGAAGTATAAAAATTCATACTTTTTTTATTTTAATAGCACCGAAACTTTGCCCAAGTCAACCCTAAAATATGTGCCTTTGAAGGGCGACGAGGCTGTATAGTCGAGGGCTGATAAGGTCTTGGTGGGATATGCATCAAAAAAAGCAGCCCATTTTCTGAGGCTGCTTTTCCATGATATCGACGTGTTATATGGATACTTGTCTATGTCTTCACTTCGATCTTCTTGGCCTTGCTTTCCTCCTTCTTGGGGAGGGTGATCTTGAGGATGCCCTTTTCGTATTTTGCCTCTATCTTGTCACTTTCTACAGGAACAGGGATCCTTATGGCCCTTTGAAAGGAACCCCGTCTCATCTCTATCCTGTGGAAGTTTTCATCTTTTTCCTCTTTTTCTTCCTTCTTTTCCCCTTTGATTACCAACATGTCACCAGAAAGGGAGACATCTATGTCCTTTGCCTCCATCCCAGGCACCTCTGCCTTGACAATAATGGCATCCTTCGTCTCTGATACATCAACTGCTGGTATCCAACCTTCGGTTCTTGTCAGCAGGTCTCTTTCTCCAAAAAAATCCTCCCAAAGCTTATCCATCTCTTTCCTCAAAGTGGAAAGTTCATTCATTGGTTTCCACGGAGCAAGTTCAAACATTTTTTTATACCTCCTTACCTTCTTTTTTGTTAAAAAAGATAAGCAGATAGTTAGAGGAGTCAACTGCATATAGAAATGTCAGATTTTGAATGTGGTCCCATAAGCTATGTCACCAAATCAGGCCTGAAGGTATTGGACAGGATACATTTGAGGCTCTCGTCACCGGAGATCGTAGTGATCAATGGCCCATCTGGTTGTGGGAAAAGCACGTTGCTTAGATCCATTGTAGGCCTCAATAGGGCAAGGGTGGCCCAGAGGAGACTAAACGGTCGAGACTACCATGAAAAGAGGCTTGCTCTTTGGAGGTCGAAGGTGACCCTCTTACTCCAGGATGCACCTTGTATTGACGGGACGATCCTTGAAAATCTGGAGTTCCCATTTCGGTTCAAAAATGGGGCTGAAAAGTCCTTTTCCAGAGATCAGGTGCTGAAATTGATGAGAAAGGTTCAACTCGGTCACATACCCTTGGAAGATCCCATCTCCAGGCTTTCGGGTGGCGAAAGGCATAGGCTTGGCATTGTCAGGGGGCTTTTATGGGCCCCTTCAGTCCTCCTGGCAGATGAACCCCTCTCCGGCCTTGAACCAGAGTTGGCAGACATGTGTTTTGGTCTGCTCAGGGACTATGCCAGGGAAAGGGACGCGATTGTCATATGCGTCTTTCATGAAGAACGTCTTGCAAAGAATGCAGATGAATGGCTGAGACTTGAAGATGGCACACTACATAGAGTTAACCCCTGTTGATCTCCTCGTTGCTATTGGGCTTATTGTAATAGCAGCATCGATCTCCATTGTCCTCAAACTCGGTCTGACAAGATCCCTTTCCATCGCCTCAGCCAGGTGCATGTTGCAGCTTGGGGCAATGGGCCTGATACTCAAAAAGATTTTTCAGATCAATACCCCGCTCCTGGTGCTTGGATGGCTTCTCATCATGTTGGTCTTTGCAGGCAGGGAGGCGGTAAGAAGATCAAAGACGAGATACAGGTGGATAAATCTCGATACACTCCTCACCATGACCGTATCCAGTATAGTTGCAGGGGGTATCGTCACCCAGATGGTCATCAAGATCCACCCTTGGTACGATCCCCAGTACCTGATCCCCATCTTTGGGATGGTGTTTGGCAACTCCCTCAATGGTATCTGCCTTTGTCTCGATAGATTGACCGAATACGTGCGGAGCAGAGGAAGGGAGATAGAGCTTATGCTCACCTTTGGTGCAACAAGGGCAGAGGCCATAAGAAATGGGGCCAGGCAGGCCGTCAGGACAGGCATGATTCCCATAATCAACAATATGACGGTGGCTGGAATAGTCTCTTTGCCAGGAATGATGACAGGCCAAATAGTGGCAGGAGCAAGCCCGATGCAGGCAGTATCTTATCAGATCGTGATCATGTTCATGATAGCTGCAGCCAATGCCATAGGCTCCATGTCCATCGCTACTCTTGCGGGTAGAAGGCTGGTTTCAAGTCATGGACTCAATCTGCCAGGACAGTAAATCCGCCAGCCGTGCCCACGTTATAGAGTAAAAACTAATCGTGCCATGAGACGAATTCCTCAAGGTTGGCCCTTTCTGTCCTGAAATTGTTTACTCTTGCCTCTGGATCTTCGTAGCCAATGGACATGCCGCAAACGAGATTGAAATCATCGGTTATGCCCAGTTGTTCCCTGATCAATCCTGGATATCCTGCCAAGGAGGCCTGAATGCAGGTCGCAAGCCCTTTGTCCATGGCAGCAAGTGCCACTGTCTGGATGAAGATGCCCATGTCAATGAGGAATCCCGTTCCAAGGGCCTTTGGGATAAAGAAGAAAAGACCGGCTGGTGCATCGAAAAACCTGTAATTTTGTAACCAGGCCTGCCTTCTTGCCTCTGTATCACCTCTTTTTATACCCATGGCATTATAGAGGGCAACTCCACATTGAAACCTCCTCTCCCTGTATGGATTGATCCAAGAGCTTGGATAATAATCAAGATCAGGACTTTCCTCTATCCCTCGATCCTTTGCGGCAAGAATGTTACTGGTTATCTCTTCCTTGTTCTTGCCTGTTACCACGGCCACACGCCAGGGCTGGCAGTTGCCACCCGAAGGCGCCCATCTTGCAATGTCTAATACATCCTCTAACAATTGCCTTGAGACAGGCTTTTTTAGGAATTTTCTTACAGATTTTCTTGATCTGATAGCCAGTGTGGTTTCCATAGACACTCTCCTTCAAACAACATGATAAAGGCCTCTTGAACGAGACATGGGGGATTGAGATACGACCATATTCGAAAAACTGCATGTTTTGTCAAACAGCATTGTCGTTTTGTCACATTTACAAGGTGGGCATCCATGAGTCGTGTCCATATCTCAATGAAGTCTGGCCGAAAGGCTGGATACAAACAAAACAATTGTCTTTCAAAGGGCTCTTTAATATATTTGTATCAGATTTTGCAATTGTCAGGCCTTATGGAGATACACCTATAATTACAACCTTGAAAAGATTTACGGAGGCGCCACATGGAAAAATTATTAGGCATATTTGCGGCATTTTGTTTGCTTTTCTCGACGACCCTTGGACTATCCTCGGCCTATGCAGGGGATTATTCAACTCAGGCAGCCCTTGTAGACGAAGCCACGATAACATTCAAGAGTTTTCTTGCTGATCCAAATATGACCTGGTTCAAAAAAAATCTCTGTAGTGCAAAAGCACTTCTCATCATTCCACAGCTCCTCAAAGGTGCCTTTATTTTTGGGGCAGAAGGGGGGACAGGCGTCCTCGTCGCCAAGGACGATCGGACAGGACAGTGGAGCCAGCCAGCCTTTTATACCATGGCTGCCGCGTCTTTTGGCCTCCAGGCCGGGGCAGAATCCTCTTCGATAATCTTGATGATAATGACGGATAAGGGGATGGATGCCCTACTTTCTACATCTGTCAAGTTGGGGGGCGATATAAGTGTGGCTGCAGGACCATATGGGGCAGGTGCAAAGGCCGCCACCGTAGATGTGTTGGCATTTGCCAGGGCCAGGGGCATTTTTGGAGGTATAAGCATAGAGGGTTCGGTAATCACCCCGAGGGATTCGTATAATATTGCCTATTATCAAAGAAATGTTAGGCCTGTGGATATAATAATCAGGAGAAACGTATCTAATCCCCATTCCAGGGCCCTTATCGAGGCTGTGTCTGGAGCATGCAGACACAGACAGCTCCTACAGCCAGCGCCAGTACCGGCAACGGCCAAGAAGGAGTAGTTTCTCCAACATGTACTGAATGTGATAAATCAAAAAGGGGGCGCTCAAGTTGCCTGCTTGAGCTCCCTGTCGTGTCTCCAAAACATCTGCCAGTATAAAAACCCAGATAGCAGTATCATCAGGGGGATGAGTATTATCTCTGGAAAGGCCCGGTTCTCCGCATTTATAAGGGAGAGGATGGATAAGACAAAACAAAATTGATAGCCAAGCCTCCTGAATCTCATTATCTCTCGTAAGAGATACAGGTTTACAGTTGGGACTACCAGTGCCAAGAGCATCACAATGCCAAATTGACCAAATGAAAGGGCAAAATAAAGCTTTTTCAGGGTGATAACCAGCAAGATGGCAAAAAGTGATATGTTTAGAAAGAGATATCTGGCCTTGTCCTTTGGGTAGGGGGTGTTTTTGAGAAAGAAATCCAGCTCACTCTCCTCCACGCTTCCCTTTAACTTTTCCTTTATTGCCTTTTTTGAAAGGCCTTTTTCAAGGAGTTTTTCTATCTGAGCCTCGACGTCTGTTGCCATTTGATCGAATCCCGCCTGTGTTGTGATAGACCTGCTTAGATCCTGCCTTGCTCCTTCTGATGATCGACAAAGCAGTCCAAAAATCTGAAAAGGACACTGTTCATCTGGGCAAAGTCACGTTTTTCATCCAGTATGATCTCGGGCTTTTGTATGTATTCACTTTCTTCCAACAATTCATTTCCACAGTTTTTTACCAGGGCCTCGAGGCTCTCCCTGGTTGACTCTATGTGAAACTGGAGCCCTACTATTCTGTTGTCATATACAAATGCCTGGTTGGGGCAGGCCTCTGAACTCGCTATATGATACCCGTCTTTTGGTATTTCAAAGGTGTCCCCATGCCAGTGAAATGCGTCAAACGTACCTGGTAGCTTGCCAAAAATGGGAGAATTCCAGCCTATTGGCGTAAGGGCTACCTGGAAGAAACCGATTTCCTTGAAACGATTTTTTCTCACCTTGGCACCAAGGCCATCTGCAAGAAGTTGTGCACCCAGGCAGATACCTACTATAGGCTTTCCTGTCTCTATCGCCTCTTTGATGAATAGCTTTTCTTCTTTGAGCCAAGGATATTCATTCTCATCGTACACCCCCATTGGTCCACCCATGATAATCAAGAGGTCGTATTCGTCCTTGGCCGGGAGGGCAGTATTTTCGAAAAGTCTTGTGTAGCTTTCTCTATGCCCTCTGTCTTGGCTCCAATCATTTATTGCAGCTGGGGTTTCAAATGGTACATGAAGAAGATAATGAATCTTCATCCTCATACCTCCTCCTTGTCCTGATGCCAACTCTTGAAAAGGGCTTGCTTGGCTATGTTCACCCGTTCCTTGTAGCACTTCCTCACCAGCTCCACATCTGCCATGTAATGTTCGAGCTCCTGCATAGTCAGGGCTTGGTGGCCATCACAGAGGGCCATCTCAGGCCTTGGATGAAATTCCACGAGTATCATGTTGGCCCCAGCAATTATACCCTGTGCGCTTACATGGAAGATGTCCATGAGGCCGTCTGGCGCCCTGTCTTTACTGCCTACAGAATGGGTGGGATCTATGCAGACTGGGAGTCTGGTGAGCCTTTTGACCACTGGTACGTGGGCAAAATCCACAAGGTTCCTGTGGGGATCGCCCAGTCTGGTTTGGACCCCTCTCAGGCAGAACACGATATTCCTGTTGCCTTCACTTGCAATGTATTCACAGGCGTTGAGTGAATCTTCGAGGCTGAGCCCCATGCCTCTTTTATAGAGTACTGGAAATTCCTTTTGAGAGCCAGCGGCCTTGAGGAGTTCAAAATTCTGGGCATTTCTGGTGCCTATTTGCAGCATTACACCAGTTGGTTTCCCAGCCTTTTCATGCTCTTCAAATATCTCCTCGATATGTATCTCCTTGAGCACCTCCATGGCAATGACCTTGATGCCATATTTGCCTGCCATTTCGAACAACCAAGGCAGACATGACCTGCCGTGCCCCTGAAAATCATAGGGGCTGGTTCGCGGTTTGTAGACACCCATCCTGGCAGTTACAAGGCCCACCCTTTGCATATTCCTGAAAATGGTCTCTACATTGTCTGGGGTATCCACTGCACAGGGGCCGATAAAGCAGTTGAAGGTCTCCTGGCTGAATTCAACGCCATTGTAGACAAAGCCTAATTCATCCAGTTGGCCTCCATGCCTTCCTATTTGCCTGTATTTACTCGAGACCCTGACGACCTTTTCAACACCAGGCATCCTTTGAAGTGTCTCAATGGGTATGTGGTGCGTTGGGCCGATCAGATAGATCTCGTTGACCACCCTGCTGGCCCCGCGTATGCCAGCAGATCTTGTCTGTATGTCCTGAAATTGGGAAAGGTAATCGAGCAATTGCTGGATCTCTTGTCCTGCCGGGTCCACGTCCGGCTTCATAATTATAATCATGGCTTGTTGTGATACTCCTCTGATTTTGGATTGAGATATGTCCTAACCAAGAAGGTGAGACAATGCCTCAGCAAACTGAGAACATTAACCAGTTTTTTCTTGGCTTTCCATAAAAAAATATCCTGGAGTCCGTGAAGATATCAAGGGATGAAATGAGATTTTTGGCTATCTTCCCTTTGATCTGTCAGGGTTGGTCTGGGGCTTCAAGGAAGGAGGGCGATTTCACAAGAAAGATTTGCTATATACTGCGGAGACATACAGTGTCAGCCCCAGCGGAGGGATGACATTGACTAAGGACTTCTTGACACAGGGGCTACGGCTCCTTATTTTGTGAATCAGTACAAGAGCCAACTACATCTCAGAAACTATGACTCTTCTCATGAGAGGGGGCGATATGGTTTCGACGAGGGTATGGAAGCTCAAGTTGCGTGCCGGGGTCCGCGACCTCGTGAAAAACGCGGAAAAAACACAAACGCCGACTCTGAATACGAGTACGCACTGGCTGCTTAACGCAGCCACACCCTTACGGCTCTGCCTGTTGAACCGGTAAGGGTGCCAAGTTAACAGGCTCGCCTGATCCGGGTACCTGCCCCGGTGAAGGTTAAACATCTTGCAGGTTAGCTTGAACAGACCCTGCCCGGATGGGGCTGTTTAAGCGAATATGAAAAATCCGGGCTACGCACGTAGACGCTTGAGTGGAATGCTTTCGGACGCGGGTTCGATTCCCGCCGCCTCCACCATTTGAAAAAAGACAACCCGTCTCTCCGCAGGTCTTCTCCGGGATTACGGGTTTTCTATTTCCCCTTATTTTCAAAGGGTTTGCGCCCGTTTCACATCTTTCCAGACCCGTTCTCCACCCGCCTGATTCCTGGTTCTAGTTATAAAAACGCACGCAGAGGAAATCTTCGTCAATCATTCTTTCTCCATTGGTCCATTGCAGGGAAGGCGGGCGAATCATCACAATGAATGTGTTCTGGCAGGAGGACTGTGAGATGACTGTTGGAACACCGACTCTAACCAGCAAAATGCTCCCGGAAGAATCCGGCGATGGCGGATTTGTCCATCTTTCCTTCGGCCACAGCACGTACCGTTTGTTCGAATATATCCTCGCCGGCTTCGATTTCCATACCGTTAAGGGACAGGAATACCAGGGCGGCCACCGCTCCGGTTCTTTTGTTGCCGTCCACAAAGGGATGGTTCCGTACGATATGAAAAAGATAGGCCGCAGCCATCTCGAAAAGGTCACCGTGCAAATAGCGACCGCCGAACCCCGCCGCCGGCATTGCAAGGGCGGACTGGAGAAGCCCCAGGTCACGGATACCGCTCTTTCCTCCGTATCGTTCAATCTGGTCCCGATGGATCTCCAACACTTCGGCGAGACTGAGGAAATCAGGTGTCATGCGTCAGTCCGCCAGTTTCTTGAGAG
>Ga0256833_1000459_pt1 | contig 32046 bp, 28 predicted proteins | sample 356284metaG_FD_190535 | JGI IMG/M metagenome (GOLD analysis project Ga0256833, IMG submission 190535) | Hydrothermal vent microbial communities from Mid Atlantic Ridge, Atlantic Ocean - 356-284 | ecosystem: Environmental > Aquatic > Marine > Hydrothermal vents | place: Atlantic Ocean: Mid... | reverse complement strand
AGGAGGACAAAGACCATGCCCACAAGGAGGACATAGGAGACCCGCCGGTGGAGGAGCTGCGCCAGTTCCTGCCGGTAGGCGGCAGCATGCCTGTGCTCCATGGTCTCGCCGCCAAGGAGCTGGCAGAGTGTCGACAGCTGATCGGCACCGGTAATCCTGTTCATTGGCTGTCCAGCTCATTCCCGCCACCGGCAGTTCCACGGCCCGGGCAGGTTCAGTTGAGAAGGGACTCCATCCGGATCCGCTTGAACTCCTGCTCCCGGACCAGAAAGGCATTGACAATCTCGGGATCGAAATGGCGCCCGCTCTCCCGGATGATCAGGTCCCTTGCTGTTTCATGGTTGAAGGCCGCTTTGTAGCAGCGCCTGGAGGTCAGGGCGTCGTAGACATCGGCCAGGGCAACGATACGCGCCGACAAGGGTATGGCGTCCCGGGCCAGGCCTCCGGGATAGCCGGAGCCGTCCCATTTTTCGTGGTGGTGCATGGCGATCTCCTGGCCCATGGCAAGAAAGGAGACATGGCCCGCCTCCTGCTCGGCCTCGGCAAGCACGGCAGCACCGAGTTCGCAGTGCATCTTCATCCGCTCGAACTCCTCCCTGGTCAGGGGTCCCGGCTTGAGAAGGATGGAGTCCGGGATGCCCACCTTGCCGATGTCATGAAGGACCGAGGAGATATAGATATCCTCCACAAAACCCTCGGTGATCACCGGGGCACAGGTCGGGTTGAGGGCCAGCTCCCCGGCCAGGATCCTGGTGTATTCACGTATCCGTTCCAGGTGGGCACCGGTCTCGGAGTCACGGTACTCGGCAAGTTTTGCCAGGCCGAGAATGGCGGCCCGCCTGGAGGTATCGATGAGGTGGTTGGAGGCCAGCACTTCCCGCTCCACCTTCTTGGTGGCGCTGATATCGCGGATGACCAGCTGGCACCAGGAACGACCGTCCCGCATGTCCACCAGGTTGCCGCTGATCTCCACATCGATGATCCGGCCCGTGCCGGTGACCATCTGCAGTTGCCGGTCCCTGATGTCCTCGCCCTGCTCCAGCAGGCCCCTCAGGGCCCTCTGCAACCGGTCTCCGTCGCCGGCCGCCATCAAACGGGCCAGGGGACGGTCCAGCAGACGCTGCGGATCCCAGTCAAAGACCTCGGCAAACCGGCGGTTGGCCATGCGGACGATCCCCCGGGCATCCAGGAGCACCACCAGGTCCAGGATGTTGTCGTAGAGATCCTTGAACCGCAGGTCCGACTCCTCCAGCTCGGCCATGCGCATGTGGACCAGTTCCTCCAGGTTGGTGGTATAACCGGTCAGCTCCTGTTTTGCTGCCTGCAGATTCTCCTTGGCCCGGAAGGTCTTCCGGCGCACCCGCATGTCGTCGAAGGACTGCACCGTGGTGACCGCGATGACCGCGAAAAAGAAAAAGGAGTCGTTGACCGCATAGGCCAGATCCCGACTCTCCAGGTGGGAGCCGGTGGCGAGCAGGATCAGCATGTAGACACCATACATGGAGAAACCGATCAGGGCCGCCTCCAGGCCGGTCAGCGGCAGGACGGCTATGCTGCCGGCCATCATCAGCAGAATCCCGGCATAGTAGTCCGAGGTAAACCCTCCCAGGCGGGTCGCCATCAGGGAGATGGCACCGCTGCCGAGGAGAAGGGCGAGGAAGACCAGGTGGCGGACATACCTGGCGGTTCCGGGCAGCCGCAACAGGTGGAGAATGGCCAGCAGCAGGAGTACGAAACCGAGGCGGAAGAGGAAGAAAAGAACAAAATACTCCCGGCAGACAGCCAGATCGAGGAGGGAAAAGAAGAGGAAGAACACCATCCCCAGCCACAGGGAGACACGGGTCCGCTGCAGGAAAAGCGTGTGCAGTTCCCTTGCAAAGCCGGCAGGGTCCGCCGATACCGAAACAGCCATGGGATGTCAGTCCTTTACCGCCATGGCAAAGAGGTTGACCTTTTCGTCCTCGGCCAGGATCGTCACATCATCGCCAAAGGCGGTGGTGGAGAAGATCTCGCGCAGATCGTCCCCGGTGCGGTAGAGCAGTTCCCAGCGCAGCAGCTTGTCCAGGAAGATGGAGTCCGGATAGGGCGAGAAGTTGCCCAGCAGCAGTACGCCCCCGGGCTTGAGATGTTCGTGACACCGGTTGATCAGGGCCCTGAACAGGCGGACGTCCAGATAGTCGCACAACCCTGCGGAATAGATGATATCCTGCTGCTCGATCTGGTGGGAGACCCGTCCCAGGGCCCACTTGATGACGTTTTCGCTCATCAGCCGGACCGAGGCCCGGTGCGGGAAGATGTTCACATGCTGGTTGGTGTACTGCAGGGCCTCGGAGTCGATGTCCACACAGAGCGCCTCGATGGCCTCGGAGTAGTCGCAGTCGGCCAGGAAATCGAAGAGCTCCCGGTTCGGACCGCAGGCCAGGTTCATGATGTTGACCCGCTCGCCGCGGCCGGCGATGGGAGCGCTGTGCTCGGCAAGCTGCCGGGCCAGGAGTCTTCTCCGGCCGCGGATGGCAAGGGATCCTGGCCGTTGCAGGCTGTAGGCGTCGATGAGTTCGCCGAACCGGCCATCACCCATGGGAACATTGGCGTAGATATGTTCCATCATCAGGAAATCGCCGGCATACCCCTTGGGTTTGTAGTAGGCCCGTTCGACAAAACGGCTGCGGTTGATGTAGGGAAAGATCTCCTTGAAGATATATCCCCACATCACCTCCTCGTAGCCGGAGCCGGCCAGGGTGTCGGCAAACTCGGGCAGAGCGGAGTTGAGGGCCTCCATCACCCGGAAGACCCGGCGCTCCAGCTTTTCATCACGCTCGCCGCGGGCCTCGTTCTGCTGTATCTGGTGGGAGAGATCGAACAGTTCCGACTTGAAGGCCTCGACACTGGTGCTGACGTCGAACCAGGCAGACGAACGGAGAAGACTGCTGGGAATGGGCCTGGTCTCGCTGTAGCGTACCGTGCGCCGGGTGGAAAGTGATTCCGCGTATGCGGCGATCGGTTCCCGCTCACCGGCGATACGCCGGAACTTTGAACAGATGCGCCGTGTCAGGTAGAGGATGAAATCAATATAGAGATCGGGCTTCTGCTCCCGCAGCGACTCCATGACCGTATGGTCGAAAACAACGATCTCGGCATTGCCGGCCGCCTGGATATCCCGCACCCGCGACTGCAGGTCAAAGAAGCCGATCTCGCCGAAAAACTCACCGGCACCGATGAGCGCCACCGTGATCCTGGTCTCGTTGCTGTCCAGGTAGCTGACCTCGACGCTGCCATCCTTGACATAGTAGAAGGTCCGGGCATCACTGCCCGGGGTGACAATGGATTCACCCGCCGCAAACAGGTGCAGCGGCGCATGTTCAAGCACGGCACCGATCAGCTCATGTTCACTGTTGCCGCTCTCTGCACTGACGGAAGACGGAACTGCCTGCATGGATCTGCTCCCTTTCTGAGATGATTCGTGTCAGTGGCCGGACTGCCCGAAGAAGACTGGGGCACAACGATTTTCGGCCGACCAGCGGTCTGGGATGCGGTGATCCATCACCGCAGCCCTGACCGCAGGTTACAGATATTATCCGTCATCCTGCAGAATTCCACAAGAAAATAATCTGTAAAATTGAACCGATAGGAAAGAGATGCCAGCAGGAAGCCACTGGACGGAGGCCGTGGCACCCATACCACATCGTGCCACCGGGATACGGGCCGGGCCAGGAGGCGTACCCCCTCACGGGATGGCTGACCATCGGGTTGTCCGACCACAATGGTGGAAGCGCTCTCAGGGGCCGCAGATTCGGAGTCTGCGCTTACCTGTGCAGGCGTGCCTGGCCGCAGGTAAGCGGCCGCATGGAGACTTCGATAGCCTGCCTGTGCGGGCAGGCACGACCGGTGCAAAGAGGTAAGCGAAAACTCCGTGCGGCTCCTGTGAGCGCTGAGCAGGAGGCCGGAGGGAACATCCGGAACCCGGCGTCAGTACAGGATCCGGTCGAGAACAGACTCGGCCGGCGGTTTGATATCCGTATCCTTCTGAAACTGGAGGCCCAGCATGCGCAGGGTCCGCTCGTCGAGGCAGAGACGCTTGTCCCAGGTGGCGAGGATGGTCCGGTCCTTCGGCCTGACCAGCCGGACGGAAAGATACATGACCCGGTCGGCCAGGCTGTAGGTGCCGACGACAACGGCCTGGGCCTGCTGCCTGTCGGCCAGCTCGCTCAGGTCACGGGAGAGCATGAATTCTCCCTCTTTCTGCAGGATCAGCAGATCACTGCGCAGCCTGATCTCCCGGACCGGAAAACCACGGCGCACGAACCGGGAAGCGATGTGGTTCTGCAGGGTACGGCCGAAATCGGAACTCTGGTCCAGATCCGTGTTCTCCACCAGGGTGGTCACCAGGACCGGCCGATCCTCCTGGCCGGGGACCAGGGGCGGCATGGCCTCGTCGATGAGGCGGTCACCGATCTCGGCGCCCAGCCTGACCAGGTCAACATGCCCGCCGAGCAGGCTCTCGAGCCGCGTACAGTTCAGGTTGCTGCAGCCCGATACCAGCACAGGCAGCAGAGTGAGAAAAAGGAGTCTGGTCAGCATGGCAGGCTCAAGCAAGGGATATGGAACGACTCCCCCTGCTGCATCCGGCAGGGGGAGGGTCGCCGTCCTAGACCTAACAGTTCAGCGGCATCGGCAGCACCTTGAACTACCGGTTCCTTTGGTAACAGTTCAGCAGTGCGCCAGCTGAGCGTGATCGTGACCGGCCGGCAGGCAGGCGCAGCAGGACTCCGAAAGCCCGCCCTGCTGGAGGCCGCGAGCGCGTGCAGATGGTGTGCAGCGGCACTGTTTCTCCGGAACAGCATACGTCAATAACGGGAACCGGTCAATTCGATCTCGGCGGCCGGTTCGGATTTCCGGTACTGCCAGAAGTCGGCATCATTGATGTAGTATATATCGGACTTGCGCATCAGGTAGACGTTGTTGTCGACAATGGAGGTGGAGATGATGACCTCGTAATGACCATTGACAACGGAGGTGGCGCGCAGGGTATCGGTGGCGGCGGCAGCGGCCAGGGCCAGGATCTCGTCCGGCGCGTTGCGCATGACGATGATACCGGCGGCCAGCGAGGTCAGCACGCCGGGACGGGGCCACTGCCGGGGCGGGGAACGGTGGAAGACGGCCTGGACCTTGTAGTTGACCACCAGGCCGGACTCATCGTTGCTGGCCAGGGTCGGCACCCCGAAGTTGACCAGCTGGGTTGTCAGCAGGTCGTTGAATGCCTCGTCAAAGGGAAAGGCGGCGTCCGGACCGCAGTCGTCTGCCTTGCCGCAACTGTGGTTGACATAGACCGGTGTCTCCAGGTACCCCCGGCGGATCAGCTCATTGTTGATCTGGTTGGCCACGTCATTGGCCAGCACGTCCCAGTGATGCGCCGCCTGCATCTTCTGCTGGGTGGTGAAGGGATAGGTCTCCGGCTGCGGCGTGCGGATACAGCCGCCGATCGAAGCCAGCGCCGTCACTGACAGCAGAAAGAGAATATACCGCATGGCAGGCCGCTCCTCCGGATCGTACAGGATTCCAGACTGGCAAGAGCCCCCGGAACGACCACCACGGCAGACGGGTCCCGGGGGAGAGGTTCATCTACCATCCTTGTCGGCAGATGCCGGCGGAAACTGAAGTTCTTTTTCACTGCCTCCGCGCGGATGGCGACACCTACAGCAGTGCATCGAGCCGCTGTTCGATCTCCGCCTGGGGTGCGGCCCCGACGAGCTGGTCCACCACCTGACCGCCCTTGAAAAAGAGCAGGGTCGGTACGCCGCGGATCTGGAACTGACCCGCAACCATCTGGTGACGACTGGTGTCGAGCTTGCAGATCTTTGCCCGACCGGCGTACTTGCGGGCCAGGGCATCGATCACCGGCGCCAGCATCCGGCAGGGTCCGCAGGTGGGAGAATAGAAATCCACCAGGACCGGCACCGGGGAGGCGGCCACCTCCTGCTGGAAGGTCATGTCGGTGAGCTCGACCACGCTGCCGTCCCCTGCCCGGCCGAGGGGGGCCCCGCAGCGGCCGCACTTCGGGGTCATGTGACGTTTGTCGGCCGGAATTCTGTTCTTTGCCCCGCAGGCTGGGCAGACCACAATGATATCATTCATTTTCGTTCCTCCGTTGAAAAGGGTTCCTCACCACCGGGGCGGCTCCTTCGTAACAGATCATCGGATCTGCCCCGGTTCGTCAACCAGCCTCCTGTATACGCTGACAGGTGGTGCCATGTCCGGGAGATCAGCTTGTCAGCACCCGGTAGATCTCCGGCATGCGCGCCGGCAGCTTGCGCACGTCATCGATAAAGATGGAGTTTGCCGTCCCGTACATGTGGGCCATGTACTCGTGGGCATGATGGTCAATGGTGATGCAGAAGGGATGGATACCGGCCGAGCGGGCCTCAAGCAGGGCATGACGGGTATCCTCGATGGCATATTCCCCCTTGTAGTCGTCATAGTCCTCGGGTTTGCCGTCGGAGAGGATGACCAGCAGCCGGATGCGGGCATCCACATCGGCAAAGCGGGCTGTCATGTGCCGGATCGCCGGCGCCATGCGGGTATACTCCTGGGGGGCGATGGAGCCGATCCGCTGCCGAACCGTCTCTCCGTAGGGCTCCTCCAGGTGCTTGATGTGGAAGGTCTCGCAGCGCAGCCGCCGCATACCGGAAAAGCCATAGATGCCGTACCGGTCCCCCACCTTTTCCATGGCCTCGCAGATGAGGACCAACGCCTCCTTGATGGCCGTGCCCACCCATCCCTGGGTGGAGTTGGACATATCCACCAGGAAAAGGGCGGCTATGTCGCGTTCATCCCGAGCCAGGCGGACAAAGAGACGGTCCGAGGGCGGCAGACCGGCCCTGCTGTCGGCCAGCGACTCCACCAGGGCGTCGAGGTCGATGTCATCGCCGTCGCGCTGGCGGCGCAGGAAGCGTTCCGTTGTCCGCATCATCTCGAACTGGTTGCGCAGGCGAATGATCTGGCCCCGGTAGCGGGCCAGGGTGGCGGTAATGAAGGTGGAGCGGGTCACCGGGATCTCCTTTTCCGTCATTATGCACCAGCTCTTCCGGAAACCGCCCCGACGGTGGTCCCACTCGTCATAGGTGACAGGGGCAACCAGGGGCTGCTCCCCGACTGATGCGCCCACGTCCCCGGCCGCCATTGCCCGGCCGGCACGGCCGGCCGCGCTGCTGACAAAACGGGGCGGCAGGAATCCGAACTCGTCAATGACCTGGCGGCCAAGATGTTCCAGCTCCTCGTCCATCACCACCTGCTCGTTGTCCACCCGGAGAAAGGCGGACTGTTCCGCTTCCTCCCCTCCCTTGCCGTCGCCATCAAGGATCAGGGCCACGTCCGGGACCTCTGTCCCCGCGGCGCCGGCCCCCTCGGGCCTTTTTTTCTCCTCCGGCCCGCCGGATGATGGCGGCAGGGTCAGCAGGGCCGTGGTCAGGGCATCGACAAACCGTTCCCCCAGCTCCTGCCGTCTCCTGCTGCGGGCGGCAGCGACCAGGTCCAGACGCATGGTTCCCTGGAAAAACAGCGGCTCCGGCGAGTGGTATTCCCCCACCTGTCCGCAGAGCCGGGTGTACAGACGCCGGCACAGCGCAAGGCTGTGGGCGGCGGTGGCCTCCGGTTGCAGCAGATGCCGCAGGTCCGAGTCCTCGACACCGGGCAGGCCGACGCCGTCGGGCTCACCGGTCAGGCAGCAGCACTGGAGGGCGATCAGCAGCCGTGCCACACGGCCGGTCTCCTGCCGGCACAAGGGATCGGGCAGAAGATCGACCGTTTCCCGCACCAGGCCGGGCAGTTCTCTTCCCAGAAAGGCCCGGGCACGGATGGACTCGAGCTGCAGATAGAGATCAGCGGCCAGCTCGGGTTGGGCAAGGGAGTCAAAAAACAGAGCCAGGGCGAGCTGACCGGCCGCCTCTTCCCCGGTCTCCGGCAGCAGCGGGCTGTCCGGAAAGAAGGTCCCCTGTTCCAGAAAGGCCCACTGGAACGAGGCAGTGAATTTGTAGAGCAGGAAATTCTGCTCCCCGTCCCTGGCCATGCTGATCTTATGGGGCAGAAAGATGGTATCGCCATCGGTGCAGGCCCGGGCCGCAGGCGCAAGATCCAGCTCACGGCCCGACAGGCCGCGGATATAGGGCAGCAGCCGCCCCCGGACCTCATCAAAGCGCAGGCCGGCGATCCCGCGCAGGCGGCAGACAAACTCCTGCTCCACGTTGGTCATGAAACGCTGGGCCGCCTGGAGGCCGCCCTTCTCGTAGCGGTCCAGGGTCTCGTTCACCCAGCCGCCCAGCTCGGCGGCCGGAAAACAGGACAGCGCATGGAGGGCCTGCCCAAGATAATTGTAGCAGAGCGAGTTGGAGACCGGCCAGATGGCGGGTACCTGAGAGAGGATCTCGTCCACCAGGGCGGGGTCCGCGTCCGTAAGCTCCTCCATCGCCTCCTCCACCTCCCACTCGTTGGGCAGATCAGGGGCAACCAGGCTGAAAAACCGTTCTTTCAGGGCATTGATCCCCAGGGGCTGATAGCGGAGGGCGGAAGTCGTCATCTCCGGCCACCTCTCAGAACAGGGAGCTCACCATCTCATCGATGGCAGCGAGCAGTTCCGGGTCATCGGACAGGGCCTGGGTGACAGCCACATGGCAGGCCCTGCGCACGGGGATACCACGGGCCACCAGTTTGCCGGCCTGGATGAGCAGGCGGGTGCTGGCCCCTTCGGCCAGACCGGAATCCTTCAGACTCCTGGTCATGCCGGCCAGGCGGACCAGTTGGCGGGCCATCTCCGGGGCGATTCCTCCCTCCCGCTCCACAATCTCCGCCTCCCGCTCCGGATCGGGATAGTCAAAATTCAGGGCCACGAAACGTTGCCGGGTCGATGGCTTGAGATCCTTGAGCACACTCTGGTAGCCCGGGTTGTATGATACGGCCAGCATGAATTCCGGCGGCGCGCCCAGCAGTTCCCCCCGCTTCTCGATGGGCAGCTCCCGCCGGTCGTCGGCCAGGGGATGGATGACCACCGTGGTATCCTTCCTTGCCTCCACCACCTCGTCCAGGTAGCAGATGGCTCCGGCCCGGACAGCCAGGGTCAGAGGACCGTCCATCCACACCGCCTCGCCGGCCCGGATCAGGTAGCGCCCCACCAGGTCGCTGGTGGAAAGGTCATCGTGACAGGAAACGGTGATCAGGGGCCGGTCGAGCCTCCAGGCGAGATATTGCATGAAACGCGTCTTGCCGCAGCCAGTGGGCCCCTTGAGCAGCAGGGGTATGCCGCACCGGTGGCTGACCTCGGCGATACGGATCTCGTCTCCCAGGGGCAGGTAATATGGTTCTTCCGTTATTCTGTGGGCATCAAGCCGTATCTCTCTTCCCGCCATATACTACTCCCTGCCGTGTTCGGTGTACCAGTGCAGCAGCACGCATCTGCAGGAATTTATGGCTGTGCGCACTGCTGAACTTTTACCAGAAGTATCGTCTTTTTCAGGTGCTTGCCGATAGCGGTGAACTATTACGGTCCCACCGCGAACGACACAAAAGAGCACAAAGTGGAAAAAATCTTCGTGTCCTCTGTGGTGAAGTTCCCCGCCCGTTCACAGTGCTGCGGGTGCTGAAGAACTGTTCTTCCGTTCTGGCCGCCCGTGAACATCCGTCGACATCCGACGCCTGTGATTCATTCTCACCCACACCGTAATGCCGAAAGCTCTGGTTGACAACCGCACTCCATACGCATCTCTGCGCTCGTACCCCCTCACGGGATGGCTAACCATCGGTTTGTCCGACCACAATGGTGTAAGCGCTCTACTGCGTCACCCGCGGGACATGGAACAGAAAACCAGGGTGCCTGGGACCGGTCCGTGTCCCGCTCGCCGCCCATTTGTCCGTTGCGGAAAGGCGACGTCATGATTACAGTAAATCCTGGCATCCAGGAGTTCATCCTGTCCGCAATACCCCGGAAGAGCAGGAGATGCACCCCATCGGTGCCTGTTCCATCGTAAAAGTTCATCAGCACGTCATCCGGAGTCTGCGCTTACCTGCACGCGCTCGCGGCTGGCCAGCCACGATCACGCACAGCTGACGCACTGCTGAACTTTTACAAAAAAACATCAGTCTTTTCATGTAGTTGACGATAGCGACGAACTATTACCGGCGGACTGCCGCAGGCGGTGTCAGGCATGTGCATAGACCTTCATTTTCATTCCGTCTATTCCGACGGCACCGCCACGCCCCGGGAGCTGGCCCGGATGGCCGCCGATCTCGGTCTGACCGCCATTGCCCTGACCGACCACGATACAATGGCCGGGGTTGCCGAGATGATGGAATACGGCCGGAGAGCAGGTATCGAGGTCATCTCCGGCATCGAGATCGGCGCCCTGCACCGGGGCCGTTCCCTGCACCTGCTCGGCTATGGTATCGACCCCGGCCACCGGGAATTCACCACCTGGCTCGGACGGCTGCAGCAGGGCCGGCAGGAACGTAACCGTGCCATCCTGGAAAGGCTCGGCCGCCTGGGCATCGTCATAGGAGACGACGAACTGCAGCGATTCTCCCGCTGCGGTCAGGTGGGCCGGCCCCATATCGCCGGCCTGCTGATGAAAAAAGGTATTGTCAGGAGCATGAACGAGGCCTTTGCCCTTTACCTGGGCCGGGGCAAACCGGCCTGGCAGAGCCGCTTCTGCTACAGTGCCGCCGAGACCATCGCCATGATCCACCGGACCGGCGGCCTGGCCGTGCTGGCCCACCCCGGCCAGCTCGATCCGGCCATGCGCATCCAGCCACGCCTGGTGGCGGAGCTCAAGGAACTGTACCTGGACGGACTCGAAGTCTGGTACCCTGCCCATCCGCGCAGGATGCGGCGGACGCTCCAGGCCCTGGCCACCCGGCATGGCCTGCTGGTGACCGGCGGCAGTGACTACCACGGCGCCAACCGGCCGGGCAGCACCCTGGCCGGCGACACCAGCGGCTTCTGTCCCCCGGACAGCCTCCTTGAACATTTACGCCCCAGGCTCGGGGGCAAGCGCTCACAGGAGCCGCATCTTTGCACGGACGTGCCTGCCCGCACAGGTAGACTATAGCGGCCAGGCACGCCTGCACAAATCTGCGGCCCCTGAGAGCGCTTACACCATTGTGGTCGGACAAACCGATGTTTAGCCATCCCGTGAGGGGGTACGCTCGCGGGCCGGTATGATACCAAGACAGACCCCATGACCGCTGCCGGCCCGGGATACCCCCCGTGCCCGCAGGAGCGGGCACAACAAACCATGAAAGTCAGGCAGGCGACTCTCCCTGCCCAAGATACCTGGCACCTGGCCCCTGGCCCCTGACACCACAGACCATGCAGACGATTCTTGTTGTTGACGACGAACCTAATTACCAGGTAGTCCTCTCCGAACTGCTCCGGGATGAAGGCTACGAGGTCTTCACCGCGGACAGCGGCACGGCCGGCCTGCCCATAGTCCGGGATACCGACCTGGACCTGGTGCTGACCGACATGAAGATGCCGGGAATGGACGGTATAGAATTTTTACGGGAGATCAAGAAGTTCAACAAAGAACTTCCCGTGATCCTCATCACGGCCTATGCCGAGGTGGAAAAGGCGGTCGAGGCCATGCACCTGGGCGCCTTCACCTACCTGGCCAAGCCCTTTTCCAACGAGGAACTGCTGGCCAATGTCGGCAAGGCCGTGGAGCATTACGGCCTCATCCGCGAGATCCGGCGTCTGCGCGACGAGGCCATCCCCCGCTCCGGTTTCGGCGGCATGATCGGCAAGAATCCCTCCATGCTTGCCGTCTACCAGCTCATCGAGAAAGTGGCCCCCACCCCTTCCTCGGTCCTGATCACCGGCGAGTCCGGCACCGGCAAGGAACTGGTGGCCCGGGCCATCCACAACCTGAGCCCCCGCAGGGAGGCGCCTTTCATCTCGGTCAACTGCGCCGCCCTGTCGGAGAACCTGCTGGAAAGCGAGCTGTTCGGCCATGAGAAAGGGGCCTTCACCGACGCCGTTGCCATGCGCAAGGGCCGTTTCGAACTCGCTGATACCGGGACCCTGTTCCTGGACGAGATCGGAGAGATGCCGCAGCCGCTGCAGGCAAAACTGCTCCGTGTCCTCCAGGAACGGAGTTTCGAGCGGGTGGGCGGCAACACCACCCTGGAGGTGGATGTCCGTATCCTGGCTGCCACCAACAAGGATCTCAAGGACGAGGTGGACAAGGGCAACTTCCGGGAAGATCTCTACTACCGGCTCAACGTGATCCATATCCATCTGCCGCCGCTCTGGGAACGGGTGGACGACATCCCGGAGCTCGTTTCCCATTTCCTGCAAAAGAATGCCGCCCGGCTGGGCAGGGAACGGCTCGACATCTCGCCCGAGGCCCTGCGGCTGCTGGTCAGCCTGCCCTGGGAAGGGAATGTGCGCGAACTGGAGAATACCATCGAACGGGCCGCCATCCTCTGCAGCGGCGACCGGATCGAGGCCGAGGATGTCCAGCCGGACTCGGGGGCCACGGACAATGGCCACGAGTGGAGCTCCCGCCTGGATCTGGAACAGTTCATCCCGGAGAATCTGAGTCTTTCCGACGTTCTGAGCGGTATCGAGGAACGGCTGGTCCGTCGTGCCCTGGAGGAATCGGACAACGTACAGACCCGGGCTGCCGAAAAACTGGGCATCACCAAGAGCCTGCTCCAGTACAAGATGAAAAAATACAACATCGACCGTAAAAAGAAGAGCCGCAGCCGCCGCAAACAGTGAAAATGCCACTCTTGATGGACTCGTAAAAAGTGTCCGTCACACTCTCAAGATGGCTCAGCATAAAAGTTCGATATACAAGGCGTAGCGGTGCCGGCCAGGCGGAGGTGTGTACATGGAGTACGTCGAGCATTGGCCGTACCCGCTACAACGCGGTGGATCGGACTTTTTGCGACGTCATCACTCTTCACTGGAGCGGTAACTATACGCTTTGTACTAGTTCACCGCTATCGGCACCCACCTGAGAAAACCGATACTTCTGGTAAAAGCTCAGCAGTGCGTCAGCTGTGCGTGATGGCGGCCGGCTGTCAGGTACGCGCAGACTCCGGATGGCGTGCTGCTGAACTATTACTGACAATGGGGGACGCCTCAGGGCCTCACGGCTGAATTTCTCTCAAAAAAATGCCCGGCCACCTGGCGGGGAAGTGGCATGCCACTGGTTCTGCCGCCCCAGTTCAGCTTGCGGCGCAGGATATCGAAATAACTCTTGTGGGGGGAACTGATGAGCAGCAGCGGCTTGGCCGCCGCCTCGACCACCAGGCAGTCGTCCTTGCGCATGTCCCAGCCGCGCCGGCCGTCCACGATCACCTTGACATCCCCGGCCGGATCGGCCAGCTGGGTGGTGATCCTGACGTGGGGCGACAGCAGGACCGGTCGTGATTCCAGCATGAAGGGACAGATCGGTGTCACCAGAATGACGTCCAGCTCGGCATGGACGATGGGGCCGCCGGCCGAGAGGTTGTAGGCCGTGGAACCGGTGGGCGTGGAGAAGATCAGGCCGTCGGCCTTGTAGGTGGTAATGTACTCCGAATCGGCCCAGCAGCGCAGCCGTACCACCCGTTCCGTGTTGCCCTTGACCACCACCACCTCGTTGAGCACGAACAGGGGTGCCTCCTCGCCGGGCCCGCCATCGCGGATGAACCGCGCCTTGAGCATCATCCGCTGTTCTATATAGACCCGGCCGGAAAGGATGGTCTGCAGGGCCTGGTACATCTCGTCGGCGGCGATCTCGGTCAGGAATCCCAGGTTGCCCAGGTTGATCCCCACCACCGGGATGTCGTAATGGCTTGCCCGGGGGGCGACGTGGAGCAGGGTCCCGTCACCGCCCAGAATGACCAGCATGTCCATATCCGGCTCGATCCGGTCCAGGTCGGCCCGGATATCGCGAGCCCGGAACCAGGCCGCCAGTTCTTCGCCGACCCGCTTGATGGCCGGCGCATCGTGCCGGGTGATGATGCCGGCATGGGTCACCTTCATGAGCCGAGATCCCGGGAACGGTCGGTGGCAGCCTCGATGGCCGTCATGACCGTACCGCGCAGGCCGGCCTCTTCCAGAACCTGTATACCGGTGATGGTGGTGCCGCCGGGCGAGGTGACCCTGCCCCTGAGCACTGCCAGCGGTTCGCCCGTCTCCATGGCCAGGCGGGCGGACCCATAGACGGTCTGCAGGACAAGCTGTTCCGCAACCGGCCGCGGCAGACCGGCCAGCACGCCACCGTCCACCATGGCCTCCATGAAGGTGAAGACATACCCCGGTCCGGACCCGGAAAGACCGGTCACCGCGTCAAGCAGGCTTTCCGGCAGACGGACACAGGTACCGACAGCAGAAAAGATCTGTTCCGCCGCCGCCATGTCCTCCCCGCTGACCCGGCTGTTTCCCGACAGGGCCGAGGCACCGGCCAGCACAAGGGCCGGAGTGTTGGGCATCACCCGGACAATACGCTTCTCCCCGCCCAGTCCCTTTTCCAGGGCCGCGATGGGGACCCCGGCGGCGATGGAGATGACAAGATGCCCGGCACCGACATACCGGCGATAACCGGCCAGGACCCGGGACATGACCTGCGGTTTGACCGCCAGGATCAGGATCTTCGCCTTTTCGCAGAGCTCGGATTCCCTGTCAGTCACGGCGACCCCATAGGTGGACCGAAGCCACTCGCGTCGATCTGCAAACGGTTCCGCCACCATGACCCGGTCTCTGTCCACCAGGCCCGCCTCCAGCATGCCCCTGAGCAGGGCCTCGCCCATCTGTCCTCCGCCAATTATTCCGATCGTTTCCAGATTTCCCACGGTTACACCACAATGTTAAAGTTGAACAGAAGCCGGGAGACGGTCGGAACGTCATCATTCACCGCTATCGCCGACTGCTTTGCAATACCTGAACTTTTATGTCGGAACCGGACCGCCGCCAGGAGGGAGGCTCCGGCCGGAGTAGCGCGCCGGCCCGGAAGCGCCTTCCCGCATCCGTGCGCCTACTCTACCATTCCCCGGAAAAAAAAGACAAAAAAATCCCGCTGCCCCAGGGGGTCAGCGGGAAAATTCCGGGCAACTCCGGCAACAGAAAGCCGGCACCTCATGGCTCTGGCAAACACTTCAGCAGCATATCATCTGCCAACGATCGGCAGGCCTTATGTAGCACCGGTGCACGGAACCCCACACGGGATGTCCAGCCATCGGTTTTTCCGACCACAATGATGTAAGCGCTCTCAGGCAGCACAGGCCGGCTGCGAGGCCGGAACCTTGCCGGCGGGCAGCATGAAGGGGGCGAACCGTTCACCGTTGTTGCGGTTGGCACGTACGGCGCAGCGCAGCCGGGAGGCACCATTCTTTCTGAACTTGACCTGTTCCCAGCAGTCGCTGTTGGCGGCAATGGCCTTCATCAGGCCCAGGTGCAGACGATGGCCGGAACGGTCAGCGATGACATGGCCGAGGATCGGGCTGCCCAGCAGGGCCATGTCGCCGATCAGGTCCAGCACCTTGTGGCGGATGAACTCGTCATCGAAGCGGAGACCGTCCTCGTTGAGGATGGAACGTCGGTCCCAGTGGATGGCAATAACATTGTTGAGAGTGCCGCCGAGGGCCAGGCCATTCCGCCAGAGGCTCTCCACCTGCTCGACGAAACCGAAGGTCCGGGCACGGGCGATCTCTTTGCAGAACCGTTCCCGGGTCACCTCGATGGTGTAGGTCTGCTCGCTGATCATTTCGTCGCCGAAATCGATGCGGCCAGTAACCTTGAAGCCGTCGTAGGGTTCAATGCGGATCGACCTGTCGCCGTCCCGGTAGCTGATGGAACGGGTGATGCGCAGAATCCTGCGCAGTGCCCGCTGCCGTTTGCGTCCGCCGCGCCTGAGGAGATAGACAAAGGGCCCGGCGCTGCCATCCATGATCGGTACCTCGTGGGAATCCAGGTCCACCTCGGCATTGTCGATGCCGGAGCCCCGAAGGGCCGCCAGCAGATGTTCGGTGGTGGAGACCCGGGTGGCGCCGTCACCGATGGTAGTCGCCAGGGTCGTGTCGACGACCCGGTCCATGCGGGCGGGGATAACCGGACGGCCGGCCAGATCGGAGCGGACAAAACGGATACCGCTATTGGCCGGTGCCGGCCTGATGGTCAGGTTCACTGTCCTGCCGGTGTGCAGGCCGACGCCGCAGCAACTGACAGGCCGCTTCAGGGTATATTGATGGGGCTCAATCTGAGATGCCATTCTTCATCCTGTGATGTTGTACAGACATTCTTCTTCCTTTTTCCGACATCTGTTGCAAGAATCTCTCCAGAAAAACCAATCCAGCGGGAACACCGACTGGTTCTCATGAAAAATACTGTAAATTCAAATAATTACACCGAAGGCGAAATGGAAAACGGAAAGTGGCGCCGGCAACATGGCTGTGGCCAAAACAACACAGAATATCCATATTCCCGTAAATGTTGATATTCTGACACACTCACCCATCAGCCGGCCCCGCTCCTCTTCCTCGCAGAACGGTTGCCGGCGTGAAAGTTCGTAAAAGTTCAGCAGCACGCCATCCGGAATCTGCGCTACTGCTGGCCGGCAGCGGCCAGGACACGCCGGTCAAGCTCCGGGTCAGGCTCGACCGCCATGCGGATGCCGTACAGAGGCAGCGGCAGGTCGAATCCCCCCAGTTTGACCAGGTCCTTTTCGGTTGTAACAAGGGCAGTGGCGCCTCCCCTCTCCGCCCTGGCCAGCAACCGCTCCACCTCGGTCTTGCGGTAGCCGTGGTGGTCGGGCAACCCCAGGAATTCCACCGGCTCAAGGGGTATCTTCTCCAAGGTGCGGGCAAAGGCTTCCGGCCGGGCGATACCGCAGAAGGCGAAACACTTTTCCCTGGCCAGCTCAACCCGCGTGGACTCGCTTACCCTGCCGTCGGCGGCCAGCTCCACCACCGCCGCAGGCCGGTAGCCGGTGAAGAAGACCGGGCGGCCCGGGAACCGGGTCTGCAGTAATTCGGCAAAGCGGTCCGCCCGTTCCCGGTTGCCCGCCTCGGTACCGGTGAGCACGAAACAGTGGCATCGGTTCAGGGCACTGACCGGCTCCCGCAGCTCGCCACCCGGGAAGACACGGGAATTGCCGGCCAGGTTGTCGGCATTGAACAGGACCAGGTCGAGATCACGGTGCAGGGCCATGTGCTGGAAACCGTCGTCGAGCAGAAGGACATCGGCCCCCATCTCCACGGCCCGCTGCGCCGGCAGCCTGCGCACCACGCCGGTGAGCACCATCACCCCGGGCAGGGTCTCGGCCAGCAGCCTGGGCTCATCGCCCACGGTCCGGGCATCGAGCAGGACCTCGGATCCATCGGAGACCACGTTCACGGGCTCCCGGGTGGCTCCGCCGTAACCGCGGCTGATCACCGCCGGCCGCAGACCGCTGTCCCGCAACAACCTGGCAAAATGCTGAGTGATCGGGGTTTTGCCGGTACCACCGAGGGTCAGGTTGCCGATACTGATCACCGGCACGCCCGGATCTGTCATCCTGAACATTCCGGTCCTGTAACCGCGCTCCCGCATCTTCATGGCCGCACAGTAGAAAGGAGAGAAGAACCGCCCTATGCCGAAAAGTAGCGCTCTGGTGTTTCTGTTCATGTCAGGTCTCTATCCGCCGATGGTTCGGAGCTTGCAATGTGCCGGGGCGGAAGCCAGGTGATGAGGCCCTGCCACCCGGCCGCTGCCAGCCGGTCAACGGCACTCTACAGGAGGATGGATTCGGTGGCAAGAGGGATCGGCCCGATGCACGAAACAGGGCCATGGATCTGAAAAGCCTGGACCTGACACCGGCCCCCCGGCTTTCACTGCCCCCCTTGCCGGGCCGGAGCGTCCCCGATCAGCGCCACTGAAGGATTCCGTTAACGCAATTGAAGGGATCAGTATCATTTTTGGGTGCAAAATTATTTGAATGGGGTATGAAAGGGTGCATGGTTTTGCTTACCGTTTTTCCCTGCCTGGATGGAGCGGTCAAGGATGTCTGTATTGCTCAATTCAGGTCGAAACATCTTCATTCAAGCAAGGAGGTAACAAACGTGAATCTGTCCGCGAAGCTAACCGTTTTTTTTGCCGCAGCGATCCTGGCGCTGACCATGGCCATTCCGGCCATGGCCGGAAATGACACCATCAAGATCGGTGTTGCCGGCGCCCACAGCGGTGATCTGGCCTCCTACGGCCTGCCCACGGTCAAGGCCGCCGAGCTGGTGGCCGCAGACATCAATGCCGCAGGCGGCATCAACGGCAAAAAGGTCGAGCTGCTGGTGGAGGATGATGTCTGCAAGCCCGAGGTTGCCACCAACACGGCCACCAAGCTCGTTTCCGAGGGGGTCAACGTCGTGATCGGCCATATCTGCTCCGGCGCCACCAAGGCCGCCCTGCCCATCTACCGCGACGCCAACGTCATCGTCATGTCACCTTCGGCCACCAACCCGGCCCTGACCCAGAGCGGCGACTATCCCAACTTCTACCGTACCATCGCCTCCGACGACGCCCAGGCCCGCACCGAGGTCGACTTTGCCATCAACGGTCTCGGCGCAAAGAAGATCGCCGTCATCCACGACAAGGGCGACTATGGCAAGGGCCTGGCCGAGTTCGCCAGGAAGTTCATCGACGAGTCCGGCAAGGCCAAGGTGGTCCTGTTCGAGGGCATCACTCCCGGCGCCGTGGACTATTCCGCCATTGTCCAGAAGATCAAGCGTTCCGGCGCCGATGCCGTGATCTTCGGCGGCTATCATCCCGAGGCCTCCAAGATCGTCACCCAGATGCGCAAGAAACGGATGAAGACCGTGTTCATCTCCGATGACGGTGTCAAGGACGATACTTTCATCAAGGTGGCCGGCAAGTATGCCGAGGGCGTTTATGCCACCGGCCCGGCCGACGTGACCGCCAACCCCGTCACCAGGGAATACCGCGAGAAATACAAAAAGGCCTACGGCGACGAACCGGGCGCCTTTTTCGACAATGCCGTGGCCGCGGCCCTGGCCCTGACCAATGCCATCGCCAAGGCCGGCTCCACCGATCCGGCCGCCATCGCCAGGGTGCTCCATACCGAGGACGTGGCCACGCCGTTCGGCATGATCCACTTTGACGAACATGGCGATGCCACCGGCGTCGGCTTTACCATGTACGTGGTCAAGGACGGCAAGTACGTCCAGGTCCGGTAACGGTCCGGCAGGCAGCAGCCAGGTGCCCGACGCCGCCCAGAGCGGCGCCGGGCACTTTCATGTCAGGTGCGGTGTAAAAGTACCGGTCTTTTCAGGTGGCAGCTGATAACGGCGAACTATTGCAGTGCAGTCATGCGGCGGCAAGCTTCCTGCCGCAGTCATGGAGCAACGGTTATGGACTATTTTGTTGAACTCTTTTTCAGTGGCCTGACCCGCGGCTCGATCTACGCCCTCATCGCCCTGGGATACACCATGGTCTACGGCATCATCGGCCTGATCAACTTCGCCCACGGCGAGATCTACATGATCGGCGCCTTCACCGCCCTCATCGTCTCCACGGTGCTGTCCATCTTCGGTTTTCCCCTCCCGGCCATCATCATCCTCACCGCCCTGGCCGCCGCCATCTGGGCCAGCGCCTACGGCTACACGGTGGAGAAACTGGCCTACCGGCCGCTGCGCAACGCGCCGCGTCTCTCGCCGCTGATCTCGGCCATCGGCATGTCCATGTTCCTGCAGAACTATGTCCTGCTCGCCCAGACACCGGACTTCCTGCCCTTTCCGGCCCTGATCCCTGACTTCGATTTCATGGAGCCCTATGCCGGCTTCATCGGGTCCTCCGACATGGTGATCCTGGTCACCACCACCGTGATCATGATCCTGCTGACCCTGCTGATCAAGTTCACCCGCACCGGCAAGGCCATGCGGGCCACGGCCCAGGACCGGAAGATGGCCATGCTGGTGGGCATCAACGTGGATCATGTCATCTCCGTAACCTTCATCATCGGCTCGGCCCTGGCCGCCATCGGCGGCATGCTGATCGCCTCCCACATCGGCCAGATCAACTTTTATATCGGCTTCATCGCCGGCATCAAGGCATTCACGGCCGCGGTTCTCGGCGGCATCGGCTCCATACCGGGCGCGGTGCTGGGCAGCTTCATCCTCGGGCTCACCGAGTCCTTTGCCACCGGCTATGTCTCCAGTGACTATGAAGACGTGTTCGCCTTCTCCCTGCTGGTCCTGATCCTGATCTTCCGTCCCTCGGGCCTGCTGGGCAAGGCCACCATCGAAAAGGTCTGAACATCGCAACAGCGAGGTACAGGTTTCCATGATCTCACTCAAGGATATCGGCAAGGCATGTATAATCGCCCTCTGGTTCGTGGCCCTCACCTTTCCGCTCATGGTGATCAAGGTCAACCCCATCGACCGGATCATCATCTGGCGCTGGCACAACATGCTCTGGGTCGGTCTGGGCAGCTTTCTCTGCTACCTGGCCGGCCGCGCCTGGCTGATGCGCCGGGAGATCCGGCTGCGTCGCATCCGCCAGGGCCTGGAGGCGGAGCTGCCGCAGCGCACCCCGCTCAGCCGGCGCATCATTCAGGATCCGGTCATCCACCGGCCGCTCCTGGCCGCGGGCGCCCTCTTTTTCCTGATCTTTCCCCTGCTCTTCTCCACCTACCAGACCAACATCATGATCACGGCCCTCATGTACGTGGTCCTGGGCCTGGGCCTGAACATCGTTGTCGGTGTCGCCGGCCTGCTCGACCTGGGCTACGTGGCCTTCTATGCCGTGGGTGCCTATGCCTATGCCCTGCTCAACCTCCATTTCGGTCTCGGCTTCTGGACCGTTCTGCCCATCGGCGGCCTGCTGGCGGCCACCTTCGGCATCCTGCTCGGCTTTCCGGTCCTCCGGCTGCGCGGTGACTACCTGGCCATCGTCACCCTGGGATTCGGCGAGATCATCCGCCTGATCCTGGAAAACTGGAACGAATTCTCGCACGGTCCCAGTGGTATCTCCAACATCCCGCGGCCCGGCTTCTTCGGTATCCAGATGTCCCTGGATCACTCCATCACCTATCTGTACTACCTGATGATCGCCATGGTGGTCTTCACCATCTTTGTCGTCAACCGGCTGCAGAACTCCCGCATCGGCCGGGCCTGGTTCGCTCTGCGCGAGGACGAGATCGCCTGTCAGGCCATGGGCATCGACAAGACCCGCACCAAGCTCACCGCCTTTGCCCTGGGCGCCTTCTGGGCCGGCATGGTCGGAGTGATCTTTGCCGCCAAGACCACCTTTGTCAACCCGGCCAGCTTCACCTTTCTCGAATCAGCCATTATTCTCTGCATCGTGGTCCTGGGCGGCATGGGTTCCATCGTCGGTGTCATCATCGCCGCCCTGGTGCTGATCCTTCTGCCCGAATACCTGCGCGCCTTCTCCGAGTACCGGATGCTGGTCTTCGGCGCGGTGCTGGTGATCATGATGGTCTTCAGGCCCCAGGGAATCATCGCCAACATCCGCAAGACCTACCGGATCGGGATCGACTGAGGCGGAATGCCGGCCAACACCAATATCTGCACCGGACACACAGTTTGCTATGACCCCTGTACTCGAAGTTACCGGCCTGACCATGGACTTTGGCGGCATCAGGGCCCTGGACCGGCTTGACCTGCGGGTCAACCCGGGGGAGATCGTGGCCCTGATCGGCCCCAACGGGGCCGGCAAGACCACCTTTTTCAACTGCCTGACCGGCCTCTACAGGCCCACGGCCGGCGACCTGCTCCTGACCCCGCCCGACGGCGGTACCAGGCGCCTCAACGGCCTCAAGCCCAACCACGTCACCATGCAGGGCCTGGCCCGTACCTTTCAGAACATCCGGCTCTTTCCCAACATGACCGTGCTCGAAAACGTGATGATCGGCCGCCACTGCCGCACCCGGGCCCGGGTCCTGGGTGCCATTTTCCGTGACCGCAGGACCCGGCAGGAGGAGAGAGAGATCGTGGCCCTGAGCGTTTCCATCCTCAAGGAGCTGGGCCTTGGCGACATGATCAACGAATTTGCCAAGAACCTGCCCTACGGTGCCCAGCGGCGGCTGGAGATCGCCCGTGCCTTGGCCACCGACCCCCTGGTCCTGCTCCTGGACGAACCCGCCGCCGGCATGAATCCCCAGGAGACCCGCGAACTGGACGAACTGATCCGACGCATCAGGGACAAGGGACTCTCCATCCTGCTCATTGAACATGACATGAAACTGGTCATGAGCCTGTCCGACTATATCTTTGTCATGGACTACGGGAAAAAGATCGCCGAGGGCACACCGGAGGAGATACGGACCAACCCGGCGGTGATCAAGGCCTACCTGGGGGAGGACATGGATGATGCTTGAACTGCGGAAGGTCAGCACCTATTACGGCAACATCCAGGCCCTGCATGACATTGATCTCAAGGTCGAGGAAGGAGAGATCATCACCCTCATCGGCGCCAACGGGGCGGGAAAATCGACGACACTGATGTCAATCAGTGGTATTGTGCCTCCAAAGAGGGGGGAGATCCTCTTCCGGGGCCGGCCCATCCACGAGCTGTCCGCCGATCGGATCGTGGCCCTGGGCATCTGCCAGGTGCCCGAGGGCCGCCACATCTTTCCGGACCTGACCGTGGCCGAGAACCTGGACATGGGCGCCTTTCTCCGCCGGGACCGGAGGGGCATTGCCCGCGATCTCGACTATGTCTACACCCTGTTCCCCATCCTCAGGAAACGGCGGAACCAGCCGGGCGGCAACCTGTCGGGCGGTGAACAGCAGATGCTGGCCATCTCCAGGGCCCTGATGGCCCGGCCCCGGCTCCTGCTGCTCGACGAGCCTTCCATGGGGCTGGCGCCCCTGGTGACCAGGCAGATCTTCGAGATCATCCGCCAGATCAACCGGGAGCAGAACACCACCATCTTCCTGGTCGAACAGAACGCCAACCTGGCGCTCAAGGTGGCGGACCGCGGCTATGTCCTGGAGACCGGCCGCATCACCATCCACGACCGGGCCGGGGCCCTGCGCGCCAACAGGGACGTGCAGAAGGCCTACCTGGGAATCTAGCCATCATGGATCCATCGTGAAACAGATCAGAGTCGGAGTCATAGGAGTGGGCTACCTGGGTCGTTTCCACGCCCAGAAATATGCAGCCATGAAGGATGTTGACCTGGCGGGCGTGGCCGACGTGGACAGCAGGCGGGCCGGGGAGATCGCCCGGGAATGCGGCACCACGCCCTTTACCGATTACCGCGCCCTGCTGGACCGGATCGATGCCGCATCCGTCGTGGTGCCCACGGTACACCATCACGAGGTGGCCCTTGCCTGCATCGAGCGCGGCATCGACATCCTGGTGGAAAAGCCCATCACCACCACGGTTGCGGAAGCAGACGATCTCATTGCCCGGGCCGCGGCAAAAGACCTCATCCTGCAGGTCGGCCATCTCGAACGGTTTAACCCGGCCGTGCTGGCCATGCAGCCCCTGCTCCACCATCCCCTTTTCATCGAGGCCCACCGCATCTCGGTGTTCAAGAACCGGGGCACGGACGTTGATGTGATCCTGGACCTGATGATCCACGACATTGACATCATCCTCTCCATCATCGACGCTCCAATCGAGACCATCCATACCGCGGGCGCGCCGGTGATCACGCCGCTGACCGACATCGCCAACGCGCGCCTGATCTTTGCCAACGGCTGTACCGCCAATGTGACCGTGAGCCGCATCTCCATGGACAACATGCGGCGGATGCGGATCTTCCAGCCCGGCCGCTACCTGTCCGTGGATTTTTCCAAGAAAGAGGTCATGTCCATCACCCTGAAAGAGGGTGCCCAGAATGGCCAGCCCCTGCCGGAGATCAGGAAACACGGCTTTGCGGACCAGGACATCCTCGAGCTGGAGCTGACCGACTTCATTGCCAATGTCCGCAGGCGTGCCACACCGATGGTCGGCGGCCAGGAGGGACGACGCGCCCTGAAGGTGGCCCTGGAGGTGGTGCAGCAGGTCAACGAGAACCGGGCGCGGGTGGAGAAGCTGCTCGGCGGCAGTCCCGATTTTGCAGGTCTCCACCATCACTGAGCCACAGAGAGCCTACCCCATGTCCACCCGCTCCCCCGGCCGGCACGTCATGATCATCGCCGGCGAGGCCTCAGGTGACATGCACGGCGCCCGCCTGGTGCGGGCCATGCAGGAGCTGGACCCCCATCTTACGTTCAGCGGCATGGGCGGCCGCGAACTGGCCGCAGCCGGGGTTGAGCTGCTCTATGACGCCTCCAGGCTGGCGGTGGTGGGCGTGACCGAGGTCCTCGGGCACTTGGGCGACATCCTGGCCGCCCGCCGTCTGCTGCTTGCGCGGATGCGCAGCCGGCGCCCCTGCCTGCTGATCCTCATCGACTATCCCGATTTCAACCTCCTCCTGGCGGCAAAGGCCAGGAAGCTCGGCATCCCTGTCTTTTACTATATCAGCCCCCAGGTCTGGGCCTGGCGGAGCGGCCGGGTGAGGAAGATCGGCCGCCTCACCGACCGGGTGGGAGTGATCCTGCCCTTTGAACAGGAATTCTATGCCCGCCGCGGCGTCCGGGTGGACTTTGTCGGCCATCCCCTCATGGACGCCGTACGGACCACCATGTCGCGGGACCAGTTCCTGGCCCGCCACCAGATCCCTCCCCACGCCAAGGTCATCGGCCTGCTGCCCGGCAGCCGCCGCCGGGAGATCAGCTCGCTTCTGCCCGACTTTCTGGCCGCGGCGGACCGCCTCGCCAGGGCACGGGGCGACGAGTGCGTCTTTCTCATCCCCCGCGCCTCCACCGTGTCCCGCCGCCTCCTGGAGGAACACGGACTCGGCCGCTATGAGCGCCGCATCTGCTGCCGGGTGGTGGACGAAGACCGCTACGACCTCATGGCGGCCTGCGACGCCGTGGTGGCGGCATCAGGTACGGTCACTCTGGAACTGGCCATCCTGGGCACTCCGGCGGTGGTCACCTACCGGGTCTCACCCCGGACCTATTTCCTGGGAAGACTGCTGATCCGCAATATCGAATTCTTTTCCCTGGTCAACCTGGTGGCGGACCGGCAAGTGGTGCCCGAACTCCTCCAGCACGAGGTGACCCCGGAAAACATCGCCGCGGAACTGGAGAAGATAGCCTGGGATGTGCATGTCCACGCCAGGATCAGGGAGGGCCTGGCCGAGGTGACCGCCCGGCTCGGCGGCCGTGGCGCCTCACGGCGGGCGGCCCGCATCGCCCTGGAGACCGCGACCTGAAGGATGTGCAGGAAAAATTCTCAATTTTCCCGCCGAGCCTGTGCACATCCTGCCGGCTGTGCTATACTTGACCAGGCATCAGCAATCGGCAGGGAGACCGCGCTTCTCCGGTGCAGTCCCGGGCCGGACTCTCACCTCCATGAAGATACCACCGTAAGAATGCAACGATTCCTGTTCATTGTCCTGCTCGTCGCCCTCCTTGCCGTCAGCATCACCCTCCCGGTCGACGCGGGCACGGATCCGGCCCCGCCCGCCGGCAAGGTCCTGGGCGGCAGCGACACTGCTCCCGGCTCCTGGCCCTGGATGGTTGCCCTGCTCAATGCCGCTGAACCGGATCTCTACTATGCCCAGTTCTGCGGCGGCGCCCTGATCAGCGCAGACTGGGTGGTGACCGCGGCCCACTGCGTGGCTTCCGCCGATGCCGACGACATCGACGTGGCCATCGGCATCCGTGACCTGAACAACTTCAACGGTCCCCGGCTGGCGGTGAACGTGATCGTGGTTCACCCGGCCTTCAGCACCACCAGCCTGACCAACGACATCGCCCTGCTCAGGCTGGCCACACCCGCCGCTGTCGAACCCCTCACCCTCTTTAGCGGCCAGTCCCGGGACAACACGCCACCTTCGCTGCTGGGCAGATCGACGACCCTCCTCGGCTGGGGGCTCTACAACACCAGCGGCTATCCCTACTTTCCCAGTATCCTGCAGCAGGTCGATCTGCCGGTCGTAAGCGACAGCCTCTGCAGCAGCGCCTTCGGCATCCCCCTGGCCGATTCCCAGATCTGTGCCGGGTATACAGTGGGCAAGGATGCCTGCCGGGGTGATTCCGGCGGTCCCCTGCTGGTGCAGGTGGACAACCGCTGGGCCCATGCCGGCCTGGTCTCCTACGGCACCAACTGCCTGCAGCAGGGTGGTTTCTACGGGGTCTATACCCGAACGTCGGCCTTCATCGACTTCATCAGGCACTATGTTCCCGATGTCCGCCTGACCTCGGAGACCCCGCCGGGTCTCCCCTGGCTCCTGCTGCTCATGAGGTGAACCATCCCATGTGCCACGGCAACAGCAAGGCCGACAGGAGATCAGACCACAGGGATACGGACCGGGAAAGGGCGGTCCGCCTGCCCATCGACGGCATTCTGGACCTGCATGCCTTTGCCCCCGGCGACGTGGGGCACCTGGTCCCCGACTACCTGGATGAATGCCGTCGTCTCGGCATCTACGAGGTGCGCATCATCCACGGCAAGGGCAACGGCAGCCTGCGACGGACCGTGCATGCCATCCTGGAGCGTACTGCCTCAGTCCGCGCCTACCGGATCGCTGACCTGGATGCGGGATCCTGGGGCGCGACCCTGGTTGAGCTGAAAAGGGCCTTATGACCGCAGACCTCCATCACAAGAGCCGTACCCACCTTGGCCGCTATCTCTGGGCCACCCTGCTGCCCATCGTTCTCCTGTCAGCCTCGCTTTCCGTCGTGTTCTACGAGCAGATCCGCCTCTCCAGGCTGACCAGGAGGGAGATCGAGGGCGTTGCCGCCATCCACCTGCTCTACCAGAGCCTGACTGATCTGCAGAAGATCCGGGGCCTGACCCAGATGGCCCTCTGGAAGACCGAAGACGTGGGGGAGGACCTGGCACGGATCAGGCAGCAGTTTCTCGACCGGCTCCACCAGCCCGACTGGCGGCAGAAGGTCCATTTCTTTCATCTTGAAAACGAGACCCGGACCCTGGAGAACAGGGCGGCCCAGCTCTTCCGCATGGATCCCGCCGATACACCCTTCATCGACCTTTTTGGAGAATACAGCCGGCTCATCTCCAGGATCCTCCGCCTCATGCAGCTCACCGCCGACCGGTCGCAACTGATCCTTGATCCCGAGCTGGATACCTATTATCTCATCGACATCCTGGTGAAGCAGATCCCCTATCTTGCCGAGGCCATCGGCCGGCTGCGCGGCATGGGCAGCGGTTTCCTGGCCAAGGGCAGCATCACCGAACAGGAGGCCGAACGGCTGCAGAGTTATCACTCCGTGATCGCGGCTCGCATGGAGACCATCCGCGACGAACAGATAATCCTGGCCAAGGTCGCCCCCAACCTGACCAGGGAACTGGAGCTTCTGCCGCCGCAGCTCGACGATATCATCGCCACCCTCTGCCAGCAATGCCGGGTCATGGAAGGCAAAGAACCCGGCACTCGCATGGAGCCCAGGGATTTTTTCCTTCTTGCCACCCAGGCCATCGACCAACTCGCGCCTCCTTACCGGGAGGGCATCTTTCTCCTCAAATCCCGTCTCCGGCAACGGCAGAACCACCATCTCTGGCAGGGTGGGGTCATCTTCTGCGGCAGCGCCATCGCCATCCTGCTGATGCTCTATTTCAACCGCTCCTTCTATATCCGCAACCTGCGGCTGCAGGAACAACTCTCGGAGCTGTCCGTCACCGACCAGCTCACCGGCCTCCACAACCGGCGTCATCTTCTGGCCGTCTTCCCGCGCCAGCTCCGCCACGCCCTGCGCCACCGGGAACACCTCTTTCTCGGTTTCCTGGATGTTGATCATTTCAAGCGCTACAACGATATCTATGGCCACACCGAAGGAGACCAGGTCCTGCAGCAGATCGCCACCACCATGAACAGTATCCTGCGGCGGGCCGGGGACTACTGTTTCCGTATCGGCGGCGAGGAGTTCTGCATCCTGTTCACGGAAGAGAACATGGAAAAAGCCATGGAACTGGCCGAACGGTTGCGCCATGCCCTGGAGCAGCAGCGCATTCCCCATGAGGGCAACATCCCCTGGGGCATCGTCACCATCTCCCTGGGACTGGTCAAGGTGCCCGACGAGCCAGGCTGCAGGCTGGAAGAACTGATGAGCCGGGCCGACCAGGCGCTGTACACGGCAAAGGAGAAGGGCAGGAACCGGTACGAGACCGGCTGAAAGGAAGCAAAAGGGGAAAGACCCTGAACGTATCAAATTTCCAGGTGGTTGCCGATAGCGGTGAACTATCAGGCAGATCAGCACGCCGGCTGCGTTGCCGGAGCTGCCGGACTATCTGTAAGCGCTCACAGGCAGCGCATCTTTGCACGGTCGCGTTTGTCCGCATAGAGGGGCTATAGCGAACAAACGCGCCTGCACAAATATGCACTACCTGTGAACGCTTACAGCTCTGAGGTTGTGAAACCGCATAGTTGCCAACCCTATGAGAGGTTACGACTATCTGGAAAAAACGAAAAACGCGTCAGGAGGGATCGTCCTGCGGGCCTGCGGTCGGCTGCATGGGCTCGACCAGGCCGTGTTCCGCCGCCAGTTGCCGGACCGTGATCATGAAGGTGGAGGGCATGGGGAGGGGGCGTTCCTCCTCCAGGATGCCCAGGGCCCTGGCCATGAGCAGGCTGGGGATGGAATGGATGCCCTCCTGGTTGTCGCAGATGGTCTGCATGCGCAGGGCGTCGGTGAGATGCGGTGTCAGCTGCGAACAGCGACCGGCAAGGCCACGCAGCTCCTCCTCGACCAGCTCCCGGTTGTGGCGGGCGAACTCGGCCACCTCGGGATCAGAGGGATGGGTGCCGAACAGGTTGTTGACCACGGCGCCGGCCAGCCTGGTGTGGTGCCGGCCGGACCGCTCCTGGTAGCGGAGCGCGATATTCTCCTTCAGGGTCCGGAAGAGAATCATCTGCACCATGAACACGGCCTCACGCATCACCGGAATGATCCGGCTGTCGATACGCTGTTCTTCCTCCCGGGGGATGTCGGGTTCACCGCTCACAGGATCACCTTGACCGCCGGATGGTCGCCCAGGACCTCGTAGAGACGCAACCGGTTGAAATCGCTGTACACCGTAACCTCCAGGTTCAGACTGACGTAGCGACCGCCCCGGCTGACCCGTGAATCGCTGACACTGTAGGGGGCATCGCCAAGGCAGGCGGCAATGGCCTCGCGCACCGCCTGCCGTTCCGTGCCGATCACCTTGTACTGCCAGACACAGGGATACTCGATCTCCGGCCGGCAGCCGCCCGGGAAGTGTGTGGGAAGTTTTTCCATAACCCCCTTTTATAGCGCAGGTTCATCACCATGACAACCGGAAAGAAGATTCCTGCCCCTGTTTTAGGTATTCCTCTTTTGCGGACCAGGATGCTATAGTAAAGAAACCTTCAGCATCCTGGATCTTTTCTGGAGACAGCCCATGATCAAACGCGTCCTTGTCGCTGCCGGCCCGTCTGTCCTTTCCCGCTTCTGCGCAGAGAACAGCACCGACTTCGAGTTCACCTGCGCCGAAACCGCTGCCGACGCCCTGGCCGCCCTCGACGGCTCCAGGCAGCACAGTGTCCTCATCAGCACCATGGCCCTGCCGGACATGGAGATCAGCGAATTCCTGGAACAGGCGGCCCGGCTCTCCAGGACCAGCCGGATCCTGCTGGTGGACAGGGAAGAGAACGACGCGGCCATGGAGCTGGCCAACCGGTACGGCATCTTCCGCCTGCTGCCGGTAACCTGCGATGACGGGATGCTGGCAACCGCCCTCAACGATGCGGCCCGCCAGTTCTGCCTGGTGGTCCGCGAGCGGCAGATGCGGGAAAAGATCAAAAAACTCTCCCCCACCGATGCGCTCACCGGCTGCTACACGCCCCGGTATCTCCGCGAACGGCTGACCACGGAGCTGCAGCGCTCGGTACGCTACTCCCACTACCTTTCGGTGATCTTCGGTGATATCGACAGGCTGAAGGCGATCAACGACACCCACGGCCACCGGGTCGGCGACCAGGTGCTGACCGGGTTTTCCCTGGCCGCCATGCAGGTGATCCGGGAAGGTGTGGACTGGATCACCCGCTGGGACGAGGACGCCTTTATCATCGTCCTGCCCGAGACACCGATCCGGGGCGCCGGCATTGTTGCCGAACGGCTGCGGGGCCTGGTCGCGGACCTGGACATCCGCGACCGTGACACCCGGATACAGGTCACGGCCAGTTTCGGCGTCTCCGGATTTGCACCGGAGATCCCGGAACGTAACTGCCGGGTCCGTGACCTGCTGACCATTGCCGGCCGCTGCCTGGCCCAGGCCAAGGCCGGCGGCAACCGGGTCCTCTGCTGCCCCTGACCCTCCGCCGCTCCGGCACGCCCTGCCTGCCGGCAGCCCCCCTATTGTCCCTGCCGGCTCCTGCCGTTGATAAGCGTGATCTGCTCGTTGAGGGTCCACAGATCATAGATATAGCCGAGCCCGAAAAGCCCGCCGGTGAACAGATAGATGATCCCTGAGATCCACTTGCCCAGGTACATGCGGTGGACCCCGAAGAATCCCAGGAAGACCAGCAGCAGCCAGGCCAGGTCATAATCGATGGGCCCGGGGATGAAGCGGATCTCCGCCTGTCGCTCCATGGAGGGGATCAGAAAGAGATCCACGATCCAGCCGATGAGAAACAGCCCCAGGGTGAAAAAATAGACGGTGCCCGAGATCGGCTTGCCGTAATAGAACCGGTGTGCGCCGAGAAAACCGAAAATCCAGAGGATGTACCCGATGGTCAGGCTGTGGGTGAAACGTTCTTCCATGGCAGTTTTCCTGTAATCTTCTGTTGCAATCGTTTGATCCGCCCAACTGATCCTCTGATGTCTTCAGCACGGATCCCGCCGCTGGCAAGCAGCTCCTCAATGGCCGTGATCCCCTCGGCCAGAGCCTCCTGCCGGCGGACGAGGTTGTTGCCGACAATCAGCAGGTCCACCCCGGCCCGCACCGCCATGGCCACGGCCTCGCCATAGCCCCAGCGGTCGGAGATGGCCCGCATCTGCAGGTCATCACTGATCACCACCCCGGCAAATCCGAGTTGCCGGCGCAGCAGGCCGCGGATGATCCGCGGTGACAGGGTGGCCGGCAGGGCCCGTGTATCGAGATCGCTCTGCACCACGTGCGCGGTCATCACCGCGTCGGCCAGGCCTAAACGGATCAGGGCGGCAAAGGGCTCGAGTTCACTGCGGCGCCACCTGGACGTGACATCGACGAATCCCAGGTGCGAGTCCGCACCGCCACTGCCGTGGCCGGGGAAATGCTTGAGACAGCAGGCAATGCCATGGCCGTGATGGGCAGTGATAAATGCGGCGGCATGGCGGGTGACAGTGGCGGGATCGGCAGCGAAACTTCGTTCGTACCTGCCGATGATCGGGTTGTCCGGATTGAGATCCAGATCCACCACCGGCGCCAGATTCAGATTGATGCCAACGCCGGCCAGAGTGGCGGCCATGCGCTCCGCCCGGCGACGGGTGCCGGCTGCCTCCCCCCTGCCCATTTCCGCTGCTGACAGGGTGGGCGGAAAACCGTCCTCTTCCTTCAGGCGGCAGACCCGCCCCCCCTCCTGGTCCACGGCAATGAGCAGAGAACCGCCGGCATATCCCTGCAGAGTACGGGTCAGATCCTGCAATTGACCGGGATCACGTATATTCTGGATCGATCCGTCCACGTTGCGGTCAAAGAGGATCACCCCGCCCGGTCCCTCTCCCCGGACCAGGGCCTGAACCAGCCAGTGGTCCTCGCCAACGGTGCAGCCGTCAAAGCCCACCATGAACATCCTGCCGATATCTCTTCTGTTCACCATCCTGTTATCCGCAGCAGACAATGCAGGCCCGCACCCCAGGCCATGATCACCAGGACGCAGGGTACCAGGTAGCGGTAGGTATCGGCAAGAGGAGCGAAAAAATATTTCCTGGTCAGGATGTAGCAGAGATGTACCGGCGAGAGCATCATGCCGCCATAGCCCATGCTGAAGGCCAGAACCAGGGCCGCGCCTTCGCTGATGGAGGGATCGGCGGCGGCAAGGC
>Ga0256833_1000458_pt1 | contig 32051 bp, 31 predicted proteins | sample 356284metaG_FD_190535 | JGI IMG/M metagenome (GOLD analysis project Ga0256833, IMG submission 190535) | Hydrothermal vent microbial communities from Mid Atlantic Ridge, Atlantic Ocean - 356-284 | ecosystem: Environmental > Aquatic > Marine > Hydrothermal vents | place: Atlantic Ocean: Mid... | reverse complement strand
CTAACGCCGGCAAGGTCCGCTGAGGGGGGCAGCTTAACGTAGCCCTTAACCCCCTCCATACCATCCGCAGCGACTAGGTACGAAGCGCCGATGCCCTTTAGCAGCAGGGCCGCCAGCCCCTCCTCTGAGAGGGAGGCCTCGGATTTCGCTATTTTCTTTACACCTGGGAGTGGGGCTGTAACCCTTCTCCACGTGAGGGTGGCCGGATAAAATATTTTTATAGTCAGCGTGTTGCCCGAGGAGCTGTAGATAGCGGCAGCGCCCCGGGTGAACACGATTTTTTCCCTACCTGGCGTATACACGTGTATAGGCGTTTTTCCGAGCATGTGGGAGAGGGGGAAGGGGCTCCAGAACTCTCCTTTCCCGTTATCTCTTATGACTAGTATTTCGGAACCGTTGGATACGGGGTATGCGTAGAGGAAGTGGTGTAGGGTGATCCTATTAATTATCCTCAGTTTTTGGTCGAATATCACGAGTTCCTTATCGTTGTTGCGGATACAGAAGGGGCACCTCGTGTTTACGTCCACCAGCGCTATTCTGGAGCCATTTATCTTGAAGAGGGTGACTCCGGTGTTTACGATGGTAAAGGGTGTGTCGCCGGCCTTTACGACGGCGCCTCTGCTTACATCCACTGCGAGGAGGGCTTTTTTGAAGAGGAAGAGGTATAGGCTCCTATTAAACCGCAGCGCTGCAACGAGCTGGCCCGTGTCGCCGACGAGCTCTATGTCTCTCCTCGACCAGTCTGACACGTTTATAAGGGTTAATGTATAGCCTCCATGCTCCCATACAACCGCGAGGAGGCCTCCGAGAAACTTTGCCTGGATGAAGTAGGGATTGGGAACCTTGTAGTCTGCGAGAGGGGTCATGTTGCTCGCCAGAACCTCTATTTCACCGTTTTCCTTCGCCACGGCGTATAGCCTAAGGCTGGGCGAGAAGTCGACTGACGCTATCCTGGTATTTGACGAGTACGTGGCTATCTCGCTGAGGGAGGCTGGCTGGGATGCGATGAGCGGCCCTAGAAGCGTCACGATGAAGAGGGCCATCATTAGTAGTGTCATAGGCCTTCCGGCAGGTGGGGTGCGCATAGCATTCATTTTGTGGAATATGTACTTCTTTTTATCTATCCCGGGATACGTGGAAGCTATAAGGCTTAGAAGGCTTACTTCCTAGCTAGACGCCGTATGGAGCTCACGAGTTACGAGGAGAAGGCGCTGGACGGAGAATACGGGGAGGCTGTGAGGCTTGCCATGAGAGCGGTGGTGAAGGTAGGCGAGGCGCTAGGCGCGGAAAGGCTCGTACCCGTCACCTGGGCCCATGTCTCAGGCATATCCTACAAGAATATCGGGGATGCGGGCCTAGAGTTCCTGGAAGAGCTGGCGGCAAAGGGTGCTAGGGTCTCCGTTAGAACAACCGTTAACCCGGCAGGCATGGACATGGAGCACTGGCGTGAAATGGGTGTAGACGAGGGCTTCGCCGAGAAGCAGGCCAGGGTCGTGAAGGCCCTTATAAGCATGGGCGTGGAGGCCGCGCTCACCTGTACACCCTATCTCTACGGGAAGGTGGGGCTGGGCGAACACTTGGCCTGGGCTGAGAGCAATGCTGTGCTCTACGCGAATTCCATCCTTGGTGCGAGAACCAATAGAGAGGGCGGCCCCCTAGCGCTATTCGAGGCGATAGTGGGGCGGGCCCCATATGTGGGGCTGCACACGGACGAGGGCAGGAGGGCGAGCCTCGTGGTGGACTTCGAGGATGTAAGGGACCTCGTGGCCCAGGGTTATCACCAAGCAGCCGGGTATCTCCTAGGTAGAATTGCTGGAAAGAGGGTGGCGGTCGCCAAGGGCCTGCCGCCCATGGGTTCCTGGGAGGCAAAGCTATTCTTGGCTGCAGTTGGCGCCAGCGGGGGTACGGGGCTCGTGTATATTCCCGGCGTGTCGCCGGAAGAGCCCCGCATAGTCGAGGGGGCGGAGGAGGTACCAGTTGATAAACGCGACATGGAGGAGGTTCTCGAATATTTTAACGGAAAGCCTGAGGCCGCGGCGCTGGGTTGCCCCCACCTCTCCAGTAGGGAACTCGAGGATATAGTCTCGTACATCGAGCGCCGCGGCGGTGCCAGGAGGCCTCTCGTGTTGTTTACGGCTAGGGCGCTTAAGGGCAGGCTAGGTGATCTCGAGAAGCGTGCAGAGAAGGCCGGGGCTAGGATATTCTACGACACATGCATGGTGGTGTCTCCTCTAAGGAGTTTTCTGGGCAGCGGTGTTGCTGTCGACTCAGCTAAGGCCGCGTACTACCTCTCGGCCCAGGGCTATGCTGTGAAGCTTATGAGCAGGCGTGAACTGCTAGACTACGTGACGGGTGGTGGAGGTGAGGATTAGGGGCAGGCCTCTGGTCGAAGGTGAGGCAGAGGGCACGCTCCTGGTCTCGAGGGAGCCTATATCGTTTTATGGGGGCGTTGACCCGGAGAGCGGCGTAGTAGTCGAGAAGGGGCATGAGCTGGAGGGGGAGAGCGTTGCCGGCCGTATACTCGTTTTTCCCCACGGGAAGGGGAGCACCGTCGGCTCGTATATTCTCCTACGTTTAGCCAAGCGAGGGCTTGCCCCGGCCGGCATAGTGAACCTGGCCAGCGAGCCGATCATAATAATCGGCTGCTTAATCTCCGGCATACCCCTCATGGATGGCGTCGACCCCTCAAGGTTGGAGAGTGGGTGGAGGGCTGAGATGCACGTCGGTGAGCAGGATGCATTCCTCGACGTCAAGGTGTGATGCCGAGCGCAGGCTAGACGAAATCGCGCAGCGCATAGCTACGTGCAGGAAGTGTCCTCTCTGGGAGTCTAGGACGAATACCGTGCCCGGGGAGGGGGATCCCTGCAGGGGAGTAGTGTTTATAGGCGAAGCCCCGGGCAGGAACGAGGATCTAAAGGGCCGCCCCTTCGTGGGCGTTGCTGGTAGGCTCTTGACGGAGATGCTGGAGAAGAGGGGTCTCTCGAGGGCGGAGGTATTCATTACGAATATAGTCAAGTGCAGGCCCCCAGGCAACAGGGATCCCAGGCCCAATGAGATCGCGGCATGTATGCCGTACCTCGACGAGCAGCTATCCGCGATAAAGCCCAGGCTTGTCGTCATGCTTGGAAGGCACAGCGCCAGGCACGTCCTAGAGCGTTACCTAAACAAAAAGCCCGGGCCAATAATGTCTATACGTGGAAGGGTCTACAGGGGTAAGGCCCCGTGGGGGGAGGCCGTATTCTTCCCTACGCTTCACCCAGCCGCGGCCCTCTACAATCCCAAGCTGAGGGATCTCCTGGAAAAAGACTTCGACGAGATAGCGAGGCTTATAAGAGAGGTGTCTGGCGGGGCCCGTAGAGGCTACACGCTCGACGACTTCCTCTAAGCCCCCGGGAACATTTAATACGTCCCATAAATCTCCTACACACATGTCGGATCTGGGCAGCGTGGTAAACAGGAAGCCCGTAGTGCTCGACAAGAATGCCTCGCTGAGCGAGGTATTGGAGGCCATTAGGAGGCATGGGATAAGCCATGTGCTGCTGAAAAGGGATGGAGAATACTGGGGCGTGCTCTCAGAGAAGGACATGCTTTTCAAGCTGGGCTCCGCGAGAACCTGGAACGTTGACCTCTCTCACCTGAGGGCCAGCAGCTTCGCCAACCAGCCGATCATAGGCGTGCCCCCGGAGGGGAGCCTCGTCGACGCCGCTAAAAAGATGGTTGAGGAGGAGATAGGCTTCCTTCTCGTAGGCGACGGGATAGTCACCAAGCAGGATATAGTCGCGGCGGTTGCCAAGAGGTACGGCAATATAAGCGTGTCCCAGGTCATGAGCCGGAACGTTATCTCCGTGGGCCTGGACGAAAGCTTTCTCAGGGCAAGGGACATCCTGATGAAGTACCGCTACTCGGCTCTCCCAGTCATGGATAGCGGCAGGGTAGTGGGGCTGGTCACCGACGTCGACATGCTGCTCCACATGGCCGTGGTCTACGAGAAGGTCGAGTGGCGGTACAGGGAGCATAAGGCGAGGTTGACGCTGGTCTCGGACGTGTATAGGAGAAGCGTCGCTAGCCTCCACCCGGATGAGAGTGCCGCGCAGGCGGCGCAGATGCTAGCTGGCGGCGAGAAAGCCGTGCTGGTGATGGACGGCGAGGAGCTCAGCGGAATAGTGACCAAGACCGATATCCTCACCCTGTTCCTAGCCGACGAGCTGGGTAGAATGGAGAGGACGCAGACCCGGTGAACCCTTTTGAGCCGGAAGTACTCCCCCGTGGAGGTGGCTCGGAGCCGGGCCAAGAAGATAAAAAAACTGATAGAATTACTCGACTCCCTAAGAGCTAGGAGGAGGTTCAACGGCCTGGAGGCGAAGAAGATACTCGAAGACCTTGGGTACGAGGACGAGCCCTGGAGTGACGTTGTGAAAGCCGTTGAGGAGATAGCATCCGTACCGCTAAACTCGCCGCTTTTTCCCAGGCTGAGGAGGTATGATAGCGTAGCCTCCCAGCTTCTTACGGCCTCATTTGCAGGCCTCGTAGGGGCCTCCGTACTAATGTTCATAGGGGCGAGCGAGGCTCTCACGTTTTATATCCTATTGGCGACGCTCGTCATGCTTAACATATCCTATGTTCTCAAACTCTACGTTACAGCGAAGGTGAAGGCGATATATGCCGGGGCTGGCGACGTCCTCGAGAAGCACGAGGCCTTGCTGCAAAAAGCGGTTAACATACTTGTAGCCAGGCTTAGAGGGGAGGCGAGGAAGGCCGGTATAGAGCCCGGCGAAGTTAAGTTGAAGCTTTACTACGACGACTACACAGGTATAAGGGTTGTCGAGCGTAAGAAGGGATACATAGTGGCCCGCTTAAAGTAGGCCTCTCTTTGCCGCGCACTCCTTGCATACAAGCGCAGCCCCCTCCTCCACGCTGCAGTCCTCGCATACGAGTCTCCCACAGTATTTACAGTAGCCTATGGCTAGCTTAGAGCCGCACACCTGGCACAGCGTCTCCCTGCATGCGTGGCATATGCCCTTATGTTCGTCGTAGTGCTCTCTGCAGACCCTTCTACCGCACAGGCTGCACGTATACTCGGCGGGCCTTGTGAGGCATATCTCGCATTTCTCCAAGGGGCTGATCCCGTTAAAGCTAAAAGTATACGTCTCTGATATAGGTGAGGTGTCTTCTATTGCCCAGGAAGCGTAGATCTAGGGGGGAGTCTTCAAAACCCGGTGAGGAGGGCGGCGTTCCCGGTAAGGGGGGCGAGGTGAAGCGTGCCAAGAGGGCCCGTAGAAGGAGGAAGAAGGAGGGATCCCGCGAGGTAATCCTTAGGCTGCTCGCTATATACGGTAAGGCCGTGAGCAAGAGGAGGCTTCACGAGTTGGTGTACCTGCTGGAGAACAAGTATGGGGTTAAGCTGGGATTTAAGTTCTATGGCAGACCCCCAATCTCTAAGGAGCTCGACGACCTCGTCTCCACGCTGGTTGAGGAGGGGCTCGTGGAGACACTCTACGTGGTCGGCGAGAACTATCTCACGCTGTACAAGCCGTACTACAAGCTGAGCGAGAAGGGGCGTGAAGCCGTGGCGGAGCTTTCGGCGGAGCTTGAGGAGAAGCTATCCAAGCTTGTGGAAGAGGTAAAGTCGGCTAAGGTTTCTGCGGCGGGGCCCCAGTAATCTCCTGGATTAGAGTTAATAGTGGGGCGAGATACTAGTCTTTTCAGGCGGAGGGTTGTGGCGGCCGGAGAAGACGACATCGAGATGGTTGAAATCGGCCCCGGGGACCTCGACGTACTCGTTGAGGCGTTGAGGAAGCTTAACAACGGTATAGACGCTCTCAAGCTCACAGTAAGCTACCTGAACGATCGCGTAGAAGAGCTGCAGAAGACCATAGGCGGCTTGGAGGACGCGCTGCAGAAGCACTTGGACATAATGCACGAGGAGAGGGAGAAGTTTGAGGGCGAGATAGAGGGCCTCCTATCCCGCCTCGAAGACACGAACTCTAAGTTCGCGAAGGACATCAAGATTTCGCTCGATCTCTACTTGGAGAGAATAACGGGTAGAATGGAGAAGCTTCAAAAGAGTATCGAGGAATTGAATGCGGACGTTGCATCGCTTAGAGCCCAGATGAGGGAGCTAAGCCTCCTTTCAGAGGATACCGCCAACAACGTGAAGGCCGAGACAAGCTCTGTCCGGAGCAAGGTCTCGGAGATGGAGGCGTTGATAGCGGAGCTCTCATCGCGTGTCGACAGGCTTGAGACGGATCTCGTGGCTGCAAACAGGGAGACGCAGGCCATGTTCGGCGAGGTTTTGACGCGGCTCGCGGCTATAGAGAGGATCCTTAAGGGGGGTGCAGCCGCTCCCCTCTCGGAGGTTGGGGAGCGCTGAGTTAAAAGCTATTTTCCAAGATTTACTTATTATATCGGAGACTTAAGTATAGCACAGGGTAGCTATGGCGTTTTTCAGGAAAAAGAAGGAGGAGATAACACTAGCCGACGTGTTGTCAGAGGTCGAGGAGCTCAAGGAAAGCGTCGACGCGCTTAGGGCTAGGCTGGAGGCGCTCCCCGAGGGCCTTAGGGACCAGCTGTCGGCCGAGGTATCGCGTGAAGTGGAGGCTTTACAGGCGAGGCTCGCGGCGATCCTCGAGGATCAGAAGAACACGCTTGCCGACCTTGTAGAGCTTGTAAACAGGCAGGCTGTGAGCATTGAGGGGGCCCGCGGCGATATAGTTAGGGCGACGCAGGTTCTCCAGGACGAGATAAGTAGGCTCGAGCAGGCTGAGAAGGAGCTTAGGAGCGGTATCCAGGGTCTCTCCACGGTTTCGGAGACCCTTGACATGGTGAAGGATTCCCTGGCCAATGTCTCGGCGGTCATAGAGCACCTCGAGAAGACTATATTATCCGTTGAGGAGAGGGATGCGCAGAGACAGGAAGCTTTTGGGCAGATGATAGATAAGGGGAGAAGTGTATTCGAAGAGGCGAACACTAAGCTAGCCGAGATTTACGGCAAGCTCGAGGAAGCGGTAGAGAAGTATACATCGCTTGTAGACGAGTACTCTAAGCTTTCCGCGAAAGCCCAGCTATTGAACGAGCGTATCAGGGATGTCGAGGAACGTGAGAAGAGGCTCGCTGAGAGGGAGAGGCTTGTAGGGGAAAAGGAGAAGGCCTTCCTAGAGGCTACTAGGAAGATAAGCGATATCGCAGAGAATATATCTGCTACTCTCGAGAACGGCTTATCTGAGCTAAATGAGGCGCTAACACACGGCTTGGAGGAGCATAAGGGTGTGATAGAGGCCGGCTTAGGGGAAATAAGCGGTTCATTGGAGAAGGGGCTTGGAGACATAAAATCTTCCATCGAGACGGGGAGGGGTGAGCTCTCCCAGCTGTTGAAAAGCGGCCTAGAGGAGGTAAAGAACATTATAAGCGGGTCGATGCAGGAGCTACTCTCCCTACTCGATGAAAGGGAGCGTGAAAATAGGCTTCTCCTAGAGCAGGGCCTCTCTAAGCACGGCGAACTACTGGAATCGGGTCTAAGCGATCTAAAGGAGAAGAGCGAAATTATAGCGAAGGTCGGCGAAGAGGGCAACAAGGCTCTGGCAGAGCTCCAGGATAGGGTTAGGGAGCTAATAGAGCACATAAAGTTCCTCGAGGACAGGGAGGCCGAGATAAACAAGAAGATCGCTGAGCTTGCAAGGAAGGAGGCAGAGCTTAAGAGTTACGAAGAGGGACTCGCGAGTCAGGACGAGGAGCTTAGGAGGCTCCGCATAGAGCTCTCGAACAAGGAGAACGTGCTTAAAGAATTGGAGGAGAGGCTTAGAAAGTGGGAGGAGGATCTCAGAGAACGGGAGAAGGCTTATACGGAGAAGGTTGAGGCGTTAACGGCTAAGGAGAAGGAGCTTGCCGAGAAGGAGGTTAAGGTGAATAAGCTCTACTCAAAGCTGGAGGAGGTGCGCAGAGAGCTTGAGGAGAAAGAGGCTAGGCTTAAGCAGTTAGAGGATGAGATAAGGGAAAAGGAGAGGATGATTCGCGAGGAGCTCGAGCCTTATAGGGATAAGCTGCTGAGGGAGCATGAGAGGCTAGCCGAGTGGGAGAAGAGGCTTCTCGACAAGGAGCGTGAACTCGTGGGATATCAGAGGATGGTGGCCGCGAAGGAGAACGCGCTCGCCGAACTCAGGGAGAGGCTGGAGGCTAAGAAGGCCGAGCTTGAGGAGCGCGAGAGACGTCTAGCGGAGAAGGAGGCGAGGTTGGCAGAGCTAGAGGAGGCTGTGCGCCGCTTAGAGGAGGAGAAGAGGAGGCTCGAGGAGGAGCTTAAAAAAGCTAAGGAGGGCTGCTCGGCGCAGTGAGTTTTTCACTACTACTTTGCCGGGTTGAGATAATACATGTAGATTATTAGGAATGCGAAGAGGAGTGCTACTAGGAGCGAAGCGAGGTTTACCCCTTCAACCACCTTGAAGGGCAGCACGTCGCCCCACTCGGGCTCTTCGTCTCTAGCCAGCAGGTAGGCGAATATGGAGACGACTACTGCTATGATCGCCAACGCTATGGTCACTATCATGTAGAGAAAATGAGGGAAATGGGGATGCGTGCTAAACCCGTCGGTGAGCAGGAATATAGCTGCGTCTAGTATTAGCGGGGCTGCCGTCATTGCCAGCAGCACGCCGCTCGGCTTCTCGCCCTCTCCCAGATAGCTGTAGTCGTCGATGTCCTGGTACGCCATTCCTATCTACCCGTTGCCTCGAGCATCTTCTTTATTCTCTGTAAGACTGCTTCTCTATTAAGCATAGCGAGGTAAGGCGCGATGCGAGGCCCATAGGGCTTTCCGAAGAATCCCAGGTAGAGGGCCTTGAACATGCGCCTTTCAAGGCTTCGCGTCTTCTTCAACCCCATCATCGCCTCCTTTATGCTAGCCTCATCCCACGTGTCGAGGCGGGAGAGCGATTCATACAACTGCTGGAGTAGTGCTTCCACATCGCTATCTACGACTTCTTTGAGCGATTCGATGGGCGGCTCTTCGACGAGGTGTATCCTGTAGTAGCTGGGCGCGTATTTCTCAAGCCACCGCTTCGCGAGCCTTATCCTCGTCTTTATTCTCTTTAGGTCGTATTCTGTGAGGCTTCCCCTAAGCTGTTTAGTCTCTCGGAGCCTCTTTATCACCTCGTCTATATCTTCACCCCCGCCCGGCAGCAGCTGCGAGAGTATGACAGCGTGCAGGTATCTCAACTGGAAAGGCGGGTTTGGGGGAGGGGCGCTTAGATAGGCGTAGCGGTACGACTTTGACACGTTCTCGCTGTCCTCAACTTCTTCCAAGCCATAATATACGCGCTCAGCCTTATCGAACACGTCATAGTAGCGGGGCACCTCCTCTAGGCTCAGCACTATGCGCCTCATGGGTGGCGCGCTCAGGTACAGGTAGCGGAGCACCTCCGGTTCGGCGACCTCGACCCACTCTCTCGGGGTGAATCCTATAAAGTCGCTTGAACCCATATCGCCCATGTCCTTCCCCCTAACCCTGTATCCCACCCACTCGTAGGCTGTACCGCTGGGCGGCGCGAACCCGTAGATGTTTTCCGCGAGGTCGACGCAGCTATCCCTCGAGCCACCCGGCGTGGCGTGGTCCTTCCCGTAGGGCTCGAAGTCTACCTTGAGGGTATACCAGACGCCCACCCATTCTACGCGCCAGTTAAGCTTACCCTTCTCGAGGCTTTGCCATCCCTCGTGGCCGCAGTGCCGGCACCTGTACTTGACGCGGTAGTTCTTCAGGTCGACCTCCAGGGCCTCCGTGGTGTCTATGCGGCCGCATTTCTCACAGACCGGCTGGAAGGGTATATAGTTCTTCGGGAGCTTCTTTTCCCCCCGGTACTTGTTTATTGTTTCCACGATCTTCTCCCGGTGCTTCCCGACCGAAAGGGACACGAATTCCTTCATGCGGGGATTACTCTCATAGAGCTCCTTTGTAGTCACGACTTCGACGTTTCTGGCGAAGCGGTCTAGCACTCCTCCAAAGTCCTCCCAGTAGTGCTCTACCCAACTCTCATGGCACCCATGGGGATCCGGTACAGCGTAGAGGGGCCATCCGACGTAGTTCTTCGCCTCTTCGGGATCGCTGAACTGGCGTAGCTGGGCCTCCTTGCCCTTCCAGGCGTCCATCGTATAGAGGGTAAGCATGTGCCGTGTCTCCAGCCCCTTCTCCTCGAGTATCCTTAGCAGCGTGTCCACGAGAGTTACCTCTCCCCTAAGCCTGCCCACGTGTTGGAGACCGGAGACCGAGAGGCCGCCGTTGCCTGTAAACACGCCGCCGCGGTGGCGCTTCGCGACCTTCTCGGCTAATTCTTCCACCCAGTGCATTCTAACCCTGGGATACTGTACGGTCTCCGTCATATTTTCACCGCAGCTGTTTCCGTAAAGGTCACATTCATTATCGCCGCTTACCTAAAGTTGGGATGAAGAGACTTGCGGGGACGAATAGCCGCGCTGCTGGTCGTGGCGTTACTCGTCTGGGGGCCGGCGCTGCTCGTGGCGGTTCCAGCCAGCGAGACGGCATACGTAGAGGTTTTGCTGTATGACGGCGAGAAATGGGTTTCAAAGTACTATCCAGTGGTCTACGGCACGGCAACCTTCAAGACTGTCGGGGCAAGGGTCGCCGTTATAAGGGAGGATCCTTCCACGCCTTTAAGGCCAAGCCTCGTCTACGTCGACGGTAAGCGCTACATACCGGGGAAGGGCGCCGGTATGCTCTGGGGCGCCTACGCCGTGGCGCTAGACGGGGGTATACACAGGGTTACTGTAAAGTTTGAGCTCAGCAACCCCATGTTCCCGTTTATAGGGGTCTTCGCCCCCCTGCCTGAAAAGGAGCTTGAGGGTGACGTGAAGGTGAGCGTACCTCCTCTCCCGGGCTTTGGGAGAGCGGGCGCGAGGCTGACGCTTATGGTGCCCAGCCAGCAGAGGCTCAGCGACGTCCTCGATAAGGGCTTCTTCGTCCTCAACGTTAGCATAGTAAAGGTGGCTGGAAGAGAGTTTAGAACCTACGAGATAATAGTCCCCTATAGTAACTTCACGTTAAAGGGCGCGTACGTGTACGCCTCCTATACACCCCTATACTACGTCGCCGGGAAGGCCAACGTGGTGGTGCCCCCCTACAAGTTCCGCCTAGCCTACGCAAACTACCCGGAGGCGATAAGCGTTAGAGGTGTGGGCCCGAACCTTGTAGCAGGCGACCCGCCCCACGTCTACATGGGCAACATAACGTCTGGAGCAGCTAGCTTCTCAGTGCACATGCACCGCGTGCAGGTGCTCGTGGCATCGGGCGAGGTTTGCGGGGGCAGGCTCTCCTACAGCGTGCTCCTACCGCCTGGGGGGAAGCAGGTCGACGAGCACGTATACGATTTAGCGGAGAACACAACCATCGTAGTAAGGTTCTATAGAGGGGCTGTCGCGGTGCTCGACTACAGGGTTGACACGCCGCCGCCGGTGCTCATGATAAACCCCCCCTTCCACTCCCTAATTATACGCGCGTATGATTCGCAGGGGCATGCTGTAAGAGGGGCAAGGTACGTGCTCTACAGAGGCGGCGCGCCCGTTGCCTCGGGTACCATGGACAACGGTACGGCCAGGCTGTGTCCTCTACCGGAGGGGTTCTACACGGCAGTGGTCTACATTGGGAGCCGCGTGGTGGGTAAGAGGAGCTTCACGCTGGAATCCGACTCCATAATCGACGTGATAACGGAGACCACTACCGTCCACGTAAAGGTCGTGAGGATTAATGCTGGTGGTCTCCTGCCATCGTTTAACGTGACGCTGGAGGGCATGGGCCTACTATACCGTGCTGCGGCGTCGAGCGGGGAGGCTATGATACCGGGCGTGCCCTACGGGGTGTACAATGTCTCCATCGAGCTTAAAGGCGCAAGGATATACGCCGCGAATATCACCGTGGCGCCCGATCAGACGGACTTTTCCTTCGCCCTCCCCGTATACAGGCTTCAAGTTAAACTTGTAGACGCTCTTGGGCGTCCGCTGAGCGGGCTACGTGTAACAGTGCTTAACGGGTCTATAAGGTCTACAGCGGTCATAGACGACGCGGGGAGGGCCGACCTAGGCTATCTCCCCAAGGGCGCCTATGTTCTTCGTGTAGACGGGCTATACGAGCACAAGATACTCCTGCTAGGCGACACCTACCGTGTCATAAGCGTAGATGTGGTTAAGGTTGAGGGCCGCTACGTGAAAATGGAATACATCTACATTGCCGCGGGCGTGGTCGCGGTAGCCGCTTTCATCGTGGCTCTCTCCAGGAGGGGCAGGAAGAGTGAAAGGATAGTGGAGGTGTAGGCCGTGGAGTGGAAGAATGAGGTCTTGTCCCAGATGGGGGTCGGCAGCGTCCTAGAGCTAAGCCTGGGCGACGCGATTCTACTGCTGCTCTATCTTGGCGGCGAGCCGATATATGGGGTCGAGGCGCTGCACACGGTCCTGTTCCTCTACCCCTACTTCGACTCGGGGGAGGAGCTCCTACTCTTGGCCCCCTATTCGAGGAAAGTTGACAGGCTCCTAGCGGAGATGGAGAGAGAAGGCCTCGTGGAGAGACGAGTCGAGTACCGGGGGGACAGGGTCGTGACCGCGTTCCTTCTCACCGGGAGAGGCCGTGAACGTGCAAAGTCCCTGGCCTCTAGGATTAGGAGGAGCTTTGTCCTCTTAAGGGGGTTTGCTGCGAGGAGGGGTTTCCAGGTACTAGAGGAGCTTGAATCCCTTAAGCACACCTATAATGGCCTCGATGTACTGGAGATAGGGGAGAAGCTTTCAAGACTCATAGTCTCGGGGGATCAGCGGGTGCTTGGAGCATTGGGCGGCGACGTCGCCGCGTACAGGCTGTACGCAAAGGCTTTTCTCTCCGCGCTTGAGCGGGGAAGGGGCAGTGGCCGCCGCTGAAATCGTGGTGATGGGTGGAGGCCCGGCGGGCCTGCAGGCGGCGCGTTTCCTGAGTCAGAGGGGGTATACTGTCGAGGTCTACGAGGAGCATCCCTCGGTGGGGCGTCCACAGCACTGCACGGGCCTCATCAGTAAGAGGGGCTTCACAGAGTACGTGGAGGCGCCCCGCGACGCGGTTATAGGCGAGGTGAGGGGAGCGGTTCTCTGGCCTCCCACTGGTGAGGGCATCAGGGTTGAACGCGAGAGGCCTGTTGCCTACGTTGTCGACAGGGTGCTGTTGGAGGAGGAGCTCCTGGGACTGGCCGAAGAGGCAGGGGCGAGGGTTCATCTAGGCGTTAGAGCGGAGCTGCACGGCGAAGCGGTAGAGGCTGGAGGCCGCCTCCTAGAGCCCGAGCTTGTAGTGGATGCGCGGGGGCTACCGGGCCCCCTGCCGCTAAGTTTTCCAGCACTTCAGTACGACTTCGAGGCTTCTGCCGGGGAGTGGGATACCGTACACCTGTTCTTCGGCAACGCCTACTCGGACGGTTTTTTCGCGTGGGCTGTGCCTCTCGGGGAGGGCCGCGTGAGGCTGGGCGTAGCCTCGAGGAGCGGCGTAAAGGAGAGGCTTGACCGCCTAGCCGCCACGGATGCGAGGGGGCTCTTCCGCCTCGGCCGTAGGCTGGGCGTGATGGGGGGCTTAGTGTACGCTGGAGGCCCCCTTTACCCCTTTGTCTCCGGGAGGATGGCTAGGATCGGGGACAGGGCTGGCCAGACTAAGCCGACTACGGGCGGCGGAGTAGTATACCTGTCAATAGCCGCGCGCATGCTGGCTGACGCATACTCCTCCGGCGGGCTCGCCCGTTATGAGAAAATGTGGCGTAGAAGGATGGGCAGGGAAGTCAGGGTTCAGCTGGCTATAAGGCGTTTCCTATCCAGGCTAGATGATAGGGGCTACGAGAAGCTTTTCTCGGCAATAAAAAGGGCGGGGGGAGGGGAGGCCCTGTCGGCTAGGGGCGACATGGATTTCCAGTCCACGGCTCTACTCTCGCTGGGTGTGAGGGTTTTCTCGAGGAGCCCCCTACTAGCCCTCGCACTCCTCGGAGAGCTCTTTAAGGGCTTTATATCCTCCCCTTAGAGCCGCCAGGTTTACTTCGAGGATTCTCCCCTTGAATATCCTTCTAACGGCGTTTTCAGCCTCGCTTAGCTCTAGGTCGATTTCCCGCGTGGCGACTAGGGCGCCTAGCATAGCCATGTTGAGCGAAAGAGAACTTCCGGCACGTTCAGCGACCTTCATGCCGTCGACAACCACCGTGCGGACGCCGGCACGCCTCATTGACTCCACGAGGTCTTCAATGCTTGGCGGCTCACCGCTCATGGGCGGGGGCAGGACGAGGCGGTTGGCCACGGCTAGGCCGCCGCGCCGCAGGTAGCGTATCCGGCGTGCCGCCTCGATTAGTTCCAGTGCAACCATCACGTCTCCCTCGCCCGGAGCCACGGTGGGGGCGTAAACCCTGTCGCCGTACCTTAGGAATACCACCACGGAGCCGCCGCGCTGCGACAGCCCGTGCACCTCGCCTATCCTCACGTCATAGCCCTTGTCTAGGAGGGCCTCCCCGAGTACGCGGCTAAGCGTTAGAACGCCTTGGCCTCCTACGCCTGCCAGCACGACCCCTGTTCTCACCGCCTTTCACCCCCCACGTGGATTGCCTTTACAGGACATATCTGCGCACACACGCCGCAGCCTACGCAGAGCTCCGGGAGGATCCTGTAGACTCCGTTCTCCTTTACGATCGCCGGGCAGGCAAACCTGTCGGTACACACACCACACTTTATGCACTTCTCCTGGTCAATAACGTATACGGGTAGCTCCACCCCCCTCTTTACGGCTTCGCGGGCAACCATAAGCGCGCACGGCCGCTTAGATACTATAACGGCGGGCTTCCGCTGAGCCCTAGCGTACTCCACCGCTTCCACTACAGCGTCTCTAACGCCTCTAACGTCGTAGGCGTCGACCACCTTGACGTGCTCTACGCCGAGCGCCCTGGCGACGTCCTCGATCTTCACGCTAGGCCTCGGCTCCCCGAGGGGGCCGACACCGCTGCCGGGATGGGGCTGATGCCCTGTCATGGCGGTAATGCTGTTGTCCATCACGACGAGTACGAGGGGTATGCCGTTATACACCGCGTTCACGAGGCCAGGCATCCCGGCGTGGAAAAACGTTGAGTCGCCAACAAAGGCTATGACCGGCTCGTCGCTGAACCTCGCTATCCCGGATCCTATGCCTATGGAGGACCCCATGGACCAGGTCAAGTCAGCCATCTGGAAGGGCGGGAAGAAGCCTAGCGTGTAGCACCCAATGTCGTTTGGATATATCGGCTTCACCTTCAGCTTCTTGGACGCCAGCCATACGCCGTAATACGTAGACCTGTGCCCGCAGCCTGGACACATTGTCGGCGGCCGTCTGGGGAGCTGTACGTCTACCTTCGGGGGCTCCTCCTCACTATACTCTACTCCCAGGGCCCTCGCCAACCCCTCTGCGACGATCCTTGTATTGAGTTCCCCCACACGGGGGAAGAACTCCTTACCGAGGATCTTAGAGCTTGCCCCCTCCTCCTGGGCCATTATCTTCAGCTGCCACTCCAGTATGGGCTCCAGCTCCTCTACAACTATGACCTTCTCCCTCCTCAGGGCCCTCAACGCGAGGCCCCTGGGCAGGGGATAGGTTGACGAGACCTTGAACACCTCTGCGCCTATGCCCAGCTTCTCTAATGCTTCTTTAACATAGTTGTAGGCGACGCCCCCCGTGACTATGGCTACATCCCCCTCGCCCTCGACCCTATTGTAGGGGAAGCTCTCTAGATCCCTGCTAAGCCTCTCTATACGCCTCACAGCCTCGCCGTGCTTCTCGAGGTTGTACGGTGGGAGCAGAGCCCACCTAGCCGGATCCCTGTGGAAGGCGGCCTTATTCTTCTCACGAACATCTCCTAGCCTCACCGGGCCGCGCGTATGCGACAGCCTAGTCGTGGATCTCAGAAAAACCGCCGTGGCGTACTTCTCCGATAACTCGAAGAGATCCCTTGTCATATCCTTTGCCTCCTGGGGGCTTGAGGCCTCAAACACGGGGATATAGCTGTGCACGCCGTATAGCCTGTTGTCCTGTTCGTTCTGGCTACTATAGGCGTTGGGGTCGTCAGCTGTAACGACCACGAGGCCCCCCACCGCGCCTGCATAGCCGAGGCTCATCAGGGGGTCTGATGCCACGTTTACGCCCACATGCTTCATGGCGACTATCGCTCTTAGCCCCATCATAGATGCCCCGATGCCTATCTCCAGCGCCACCTTCTCGTTAGCGCTCCATTCTACATAGACGCCGTACTTCTCAGCGACGGAGGCGAGCGATTCAAGTATCTCGGTGGACGGGGTTCCCGGATAAGCGGTCGCGGACGAGACGCCCGCCTCCAAGGCTCCACGCGCGATGGCCTCGTTGCCGAGTAAAAGTTTTACCTCACCGGCCTCGCCGTCGATAACGTGTTTTACCATTATGTATTAATCGCGGCGGGGATATATCCCCTTTATTTTCACTCAGATCTCTGCCTCATCGCCTGGCAGCGGAGCATACGTCTCCTTGAAAATACTCCTCGCTGCTCTGACGTATCGATCCCTGGCCTCCCATCCCAGCCTCGCAGTCGGGATGTGGATGAGCGCTAGCCGCCTAGCACCGGCGGCCACGGCGGTCTCCGCTGCCTGAAGAGGAGTGGAGTGCCCATCCGCTACGGCTTCCCTCTCCATCCCCGGCGGGTAAGTGGCCTCGTGAACCAGTAGGCTGCAGCCGCGGAAATATTCTACATGCTCTTTAACCGGCGATGTGTCTCCGGTGTAGCAGAAGCCTCCCGTCCTGTAGCCCAAGGCGGGGACTCCGTGCCTCGCGGGTACAGCCTCTACGCCATACACCTCTTCCCCCGCTCCTGCCTCCAAAATCTCAAGGTGGGCAAGCAGCTCCCCGCTTTTCGAGGGATGGAGCCGCGCTAAAAGGGACTTAAGCTCGCTGCCAGCACCCCGGGGGAGGATCACCGTAAAGGGTTCCAGCCCGGCTATCCATGCGTGCCATGCTAGATCAAGTACACCTAGCGCGTGATCCGCGTGAAGGTGAGTGAGGAAGACTGCCTCGAGGCGTTCAAGGAGCTTTCTGCGAGAAAGCTCATAGGGGCAGGGGGCGGGGCAGTCGAAGAGCAGCCTATTTTCAACCAGTATCGAAGGAGGCATGTTGCCCCTATGGAACGTGCTCCCAGAGGTTCCGACGAATAGCACGTTCACCCTATCCACCTATACCGCTCATAGCGGTCTTCAGCGTCCGATAGGTCGTCATGGCGGCAGCCTCAAGGTCGGGCTTCACTATTATCTCGGCGGAGAGGTAGCCCCTATACCCTGCATCCCAGAGCGCGTGAAGTATGCTTGCAAAGTCTAGGTGGCCCATGCCAGGGGCGAGGCGGTTACTATCCGCGACGTGGAAGTGTCCTATCCTCTCGCCGGCCATCCTGATAGAATCCTCTATCACAGGCTCCTCTATATTCATGTGAAAAGTATCCAGGAGTAGGTAGAGGTTGTCGGAGCCCACATCCTCTAACAGGCGTAGCCCCTCGGCCACCGTGTTTACCAGCTGCGTTTCATACCTGTTGAGTGGCTCGAAGAACACCTTTACACCAATCTTTTCACATGCTTCCGCGACCCTCCTCGTATTATCCACGAGGAGGCTATAGGCCTTCTCCCTATCGACGCCTGCCACGAGCCGCCCCCTCATAAGCCCTATTATCACGCCTGCCCCTCCCAGGGCCGCGCCCAGTCTACCTATCTCTATGAGACGTTCCACGGCTTTTTCCCTCTTCTCCGGATCAGGGCTGGTCAGGCTTAGGCCGTAGTGTATATAGTTCAGCCCCGTGCTGAGAGCCGGCACCTCCAAGCCGTATTCATCTAGGAGGCTCTTGAGGGGGCCCGGCTCCGGCGGGTCGAGTATGCTAATCTCGGCCCCATCGAATCCTATTTCACTGAGCGTCCTTAGAGCTTTCTCCAAGCTTTCCCTCACTACAGCCTCAAATTTTGCCTGGGGTGGGGCGACAACCATGGAGAGTTTGAAGGGCCTCATTTTTCTCTACCAGTCAATGAGTTCCTTGTTGCGATTTAAACATACACATGATTTTTATTTTTAACAATATATTTGATAAAAATTATTAAATTTAAAATAATATACGTTATTATTCATTTCTTTCAAGAGTACATCTTCTCCCTGGAAATTTATATGTTCCCATCAAGCCTTATAAGGGTAATAGAGGTGGCTTCTCTCGGTGGAAAAATGGCCACAATGAGGGCCGTTATAGTAGATGCGGAGTTTGCGCCGCGGCCAGGCTACAATATCACACCTGAAGAGATGAAGACTCGTAAGGTAAGGGAGGGAAACAAGGTTTGGAAGAATCCGAAGCTCATCTACCGTACAGACTACCCGGTTCCCGAGCCTAAGCCTGACGAGGTACTCATAAGGGTTAAGGCTGTCGGGATATGCGGGAGCGACATACACTTCCTCGAAACAGACGAGGAGGGCTATATAATATATCCGGGTCTAACGAAATTCCCCGTAGTCATTGGCCACGAGTTCAGCGGCGTGGTGGAAAAAGTAGGCTCCGCTGTTAGGTGGGTGAAGCCGGGAGACCTTGTGACCAGCGAAGAGATGTTCTGGTGCGGAGAATGCGACGCGTGCCGTGCCGGTTACCTAAACCACTGTATACTGCTAAATGACCCCGGCAACCTAGAGTACGGCGAACTAGGCTTCACGCACGACGGAGCGATGGCTGACTACGTCGTAGTAAAGGAGAAGTACGTGTGGAAGATCGACAGCCTCGTAGAGCGCTATGGGAGCGAGGACAAGGCCTTCGAGGCCGGAAGCCTCGTCGAGCCGACCTCCGTCGCGTATCACGCGATGTTCAACAGGGCCGGCGGATTCAAGCCGGGCAGCTACGTTGTCGTGTGGGGTGCCGGGCCCATAGGCCTAGGGGCTATCTCCCTCGCTAAGGCCGCTGGAGCCGGCAAAATAATAGTGTTCGAGATCAGCCCTGTGAGGCAGGAGTTGGCTAAGAAGGTCGGCGCAGACTACGTCTTCAACCCAGTAGAGCTCATAAAGAACGATGTGCAGCCATGGGAGAAGATAATGGAGGTTACTGGCGGAGCCGGCGCGGACATGCACGTCGAGGCGGCTGGCGCGCCGCAGCACACGCTGCCGCAGATGCAGAAGAGCCTTGCCATAGGCGGGAAGATAGCGTGGATAGGCCGTGCCCCGAGGGAGGTGCCCATCTATATCGAGGTCTTCCAGGTGAGGAGGGCGCAGCTCTTCGGCAGCCAGGGCCACTCTGGCTGGAGGACCTTCGGCAACGTGATAAGGCTGATGGCCGCTGGCCGCATAGACATGACTAAGATAATCACGTCTAGGTTCAAGTTGGACGAGGTCTACAAGGCGTTTGAGAGGGCCCATAAGAGGATAGACGGGAAGATCACGCTGAAGCCTTAATTTCCCCCTTTTTAGGTATGTAAAAATGGGGTGAGAAGTATGGTGGAGTATGAGTCCAGGTTTGCAAGACCCGTATACAACAAGTTCGGGGAGAAGATATACCTGGATCAGATGACGATGGCTGAGCTACAGGAGAGGGTTAAGAAGAACGACATAGTATTCGTGCCGGCAGGCTCCGTGGAGTGCCACGGCCTAGCCCAGGCCACAGGCGAGGATACCATCATCGGAACCTACATTGCCGAGAGGGTTGCATACGACACAGGCGTTACGGTTGCGCCGCCCATATTCTATGGAAGCCATCCAAGCCACCACTACGGGATGCCGGGAACGATACCCGTGAAGAAGGAGGCCTACATAGACTATGTTACAAGCGTCGTGAAGTGGCTAAGCAATGCTGGCTTCAAGAAGATTATTCTCTTCAACAGCCACGGGCAGGAATACGTGCTGCCCATAGTTAAGGACAAGGCGATAATAGAGGAAGGAGTCCACGCCCTGATAATGGTTACGAGCTGGTGGGCGTGGGTAAGGGATATCCTCAGGGCTGGGACAGAGCTCAAGCCCGGCGTTAAGATAGAGACCCCCTTCGTGCACGCAGACGAGGTCGAGGCTAGTGTGCTGTGGTACGTGGCGCCGAAGCTCGTTGACACGTCCAAGCTAAAGGAGTCCGACGCCGAGAAGCTTGTCGGCGTACTTCCAGAGAAGTGGGTTGACAAGGCTGGAAACGTCTACAACAAGCCGTTTGCATGGTACGATGTGAGCCACTACATGGAGATACACCACTACCCGAAGGGCAGCGTAGGCTTCCCGAGTAAGGCCAGTAGGGAGAAGGGAGAGGTAATAGTTGAGGAGGCCATAAAGAGGATTAAAGAGTTCGTGGAGTGGCTCCACGAGACGTATCCGCCCGGCAAGGTGCCGCAGGTCTGGCCTAACCCCGGCGACTTTAAGTATTAAAAATAAAATAAAGCCCTTGTTTTCCCGCTCTTTTGTTTTTTAGAGGCCTTGTGGGAGGGTTACTTACAAGTGTTTTTGTTTTTTCCGGTTAACAAATATATATTTGTAAAAAGAAAAACTTATTAGTGGTTTTTAGCCCACTATTACTGGTGAAGGCGTATGCCCAGACCAAAAGTGTACGTGACCAGGATCATTCCAGAGCCAGGGCTCTCGATGATAAAGGAGTGCTGCGACGTCGAGATCCACAACTCTAAGGAGTGGCCCCCCTCACGCGAGGAGCTTATAGAGAAGGTCCGCGACAAAGACGGCCTCCTCTGCCTTCTCACGGATAAGATAGACGCCGAGGTCATGGACGCGGCCCCCAACCTTAAGGTGATAAGCACTTACAGCGTAGGCTTCGACCACATTGACATCAAGGAGGCGACGAAGAGGGGCATCTATGTAACGCACACCCCGGGCGTCCTCACGGATGCCGTAGCAGAGTTTACCGTCGGGCTTATCTTCGCGATTACGAGGAGGATACTCGAGGCGGACAAGATAATACGCTCCGGAGAGTGGAACAAGCCTTGGAACCCCTTCTTCCTCGTCGGCCCCGAGCTTAAGGGGAAGACCGTGGGCATCGTGGGCTTCGGCAGGATAGGCGTCGCGGTTGCAAAGAGGCTTTCCAGCTTCGGCGTAAAGATGCTGTACTACGATATTAGCAGGAGGTGGGATATCGAGAGCATACTCGACGTCGAGTACGCCGACCTCGAAAGGATACTCAAGGAGTCCGACATAGTCACACTGCACGTGCCCCTGACGAAGGGAACCTACCACCTGATAGGTGAGAAGGAGCTCAAGATGATGAAGGAGACCGCATACCTCATAAACACGGCTCGTGGTCCAGTGGTGGACACAGAGGCCCTCGTAAAGGCCCTCAAAGAGAAGTGGATCGCCGGAGCCGCCCTAGACGTCTTTGAGCAGGAGCCCCTGCCTGCGGATCACCCGTTGACTAAGCTTGACAACGTGATCCTGACCCCCCACATAGCTAGCGCGACTATCGAGGCACGCCGCAGGATGGCCGAGCTGGCGGCTAAGAACCTTATCGCAGTCCTTAAGGGCGAGATGCCGCCTGCGCTCGTTAACAAGGAGGTTCTTAAGGTGAGGCCTCTAGAACAGGTCAAAATGATTTAAACCCAAACCCTGAACCCTTTTTATCAACCCGTTTTTCTAACTCATAGCCGTGTCTAGCGAGTGGGCCATTGTAAGGAGGGTCATCAAGGGGGCCGACGTGGTATTAGAGGTGCTAGATGTCCGCGACCCCCTGGGTACTAGGAGCCGGGCCCTAGAGCTGATGGCTAGCCGGATGGGTAAGCCCGTTGTCGTCGTGTTGAATAAGTCGGATCTCGTCCCCAGGGAGGTTGCCGAGAAGTGGGTGAAGTATTTTAGGAGACGGGGTATGCGTGCAGTGTATATTAGTGCCGCTAAGAGGATGGGTACGAGGTTTCTGTGGAAGGCTATAAGGGATGCGGCTGACAGGGGTAAAGAGGTCGTCGTAGTGGCTGTGACGGGGATGCCTAACGTTGGGAAGTCGACGATCATCAACGTTCTAAGGGGGAGACACGGCGCAGGCACTTCGCCTATACCTGGGTTCACGAAGCACGCCACGAGGATGCGGGCGGCGACCTGGCTTAGGGTGATAGACACGCCGGGTGTTATCCCGAGGGGGTCTAGGGAGGATCTAGCTTTGAGGGGCGCGTTGAGGCCTGAAGCGCTAGAGGATCCAGTGGTTGCCGCCGCAAGGCTTATAGGGGAGATAATGGGTGAGGCGCCATCGATACTCGAGGAGAAGTACGGTGTTCGAGCGGATGACCCATACCTATTCCTGGAGGCTCTCGCTAAGAGGAGGGGCTTGCTCGGGAAGGGCGGCGTGGCTAGGGTCGATGAGGCTGCCCGTATAGTTTTGAGGGACTGGCAGGCTGGTAGGCTAGTCTTTTATAGGAGGCCGCGTGAGGGCTAGCCACAGCTCCCTGAGGGCGTCCAGGTATCTCTTGGAGGACGGCACCCTGCGCTGTAGGCACGCAGATATGCCCCCGGGATCGTCGAGGTTTTCATCAATACACCTCCCGGCGAGCCAGACTATATTGTCGAGTAGTACCGGTTTTATTCGCGCGGATGAAGACACCCTGCTCCAAGTCTCTCTTACTCTCCGGGTATAGGATGATCTAAGTATACGCGCCGCCTTTCTCGGAGGGATCCCGGTTCTAGCAATGCCCGAGGTAACCGTTACTAGGCATACACGGTAGTCTACCGGCATGGGTGTAGAGGGGGGCTCTACGCGTATGCTGGCTGCGCTGTAGACATAGTATGCCATCTTTGCCGCAAATGTGATCGTCTTCGACTCGCCGCGCGCGTCGAGAAGTGAAGAAAGCCTTTTAACTATGGCATCGGGGTTAGCCTTTTTTTCGATGAGAGGCTTCAGAGACGGTGAGGCGTGTTTGAGATATTTTTCTAGTCTCTTCCTCTTAGCCCTCCTATAGAGGGCAGTGCTGTTAGACTTCTCTACGAACTCTATGAGTCCCCGTGGAAACCCTAGTTTAGAGTATCTCGCCGCTGTCCTCCAGTGCTCTTCGCCGCGCGTGGTCAGCATGTAGCTTATAAGGGCTATTCCTACAACGTAAAGCATTCCCTCGACGAGCCCGAGATTTTCTAGGATGTCCTTTACAGCCTGGTACTGGGGGTCTGCCTCCATAAAGATTTGTGGGAGCCCTGGATGGGAGCCGAGCCTTAAGCCTACTTCTTCTGCCCTTTTTTCGTTAAACTCTATTTCCACGGCCACGGCTATTGATGGAATCAGTATTTATATGAATGTCTGGGTTAGTTCCTCAAGCTCGTCCACAACCCTCTTTACTGTTTCTCTCCCCTCCTTCGACGTGTCCTCTGTCTCCACTCTGAGCTTACCGTTTTCTTCGTCGTAGCCCAGCTTAATCCACGTGTCCCCAACCTTGTACTTTACATGGAGAGGCGTAAGCACGATCTCCGGGTGGTTGGAGTATATGTAGTCTATAAGGGACGAGTACCGCTTATCGTCTATGTCTATTTCTAGGTGAAATGTCGGTAGGCTTGGGAGGGAGTCAACTATTGTTGAAAGCCGTATATCCTCGATCGTGAGCGTCTCGATGAGCTTTCCTATAGATAGTATGCCGTCCGAGGAAAAGGTGAACTGTGAGAAAATGAACTCGCCCGCGTCGGTGGCGCCGAGGGTGGCTTTGAGTCTCCGTACAGCCCTGGCGACGTCGCCTATCATCCCCTTTACCCTTAGGAGAGTGATCTTCTGTACCTCCGCTATTTTATCTACTATCCGGGAGGTAGACTCGCTGACGGCGAGCTTCGCGCCTCTCGGCAGCATCATCGCGAAGACTCCTATCATTAAGTCGGGGTCGATTATACGCCCCTTGTCGTCGACAATGAATACCTGGGAGGCGTCCGAGGATAGTGCTGCTGCGAAGAGAGAGTCTGATGCCTCTACGATGTTGGAGAGCATCTTCAAGGACTCCCTTGAGGGTAGCTGCCTAGGCGGGTTTCTAGGCGAGGGTTTATGGGAGTTTATCAGTATGAACCTAGCGCCTATCTCGCTGAACAACATGGGTAGTACGTCCGTCGCCGGGCCGAAATTTACGTCGACCGCTACTTGGGGCCTGGCGGCGTTTATCGGGGCTGTGTCTAGGAAGCTTGAGAGTGAGGCCGTGTAGATGTCGTGTATATACTCGGCGTAGGAGACCCACCCTATGCGTGGAGGAATCGTCCTCACGATGTGCTTTGTCTCATAAAGCATGAGTATGTCGTTCAGCTTGTCATAGCTTATCTCTATACCGTTTGAGTCGAGTATTTTTATCTGGACACTGTCGTTTCTATGGGGGGCCACCGAGAAGTGTATGCCAGCTTTGGCTCCGAAACGCTTTATGGCGAAGGAGAGCTCCGGTAGGGTTGCGTCGTGGAAGTCTATGACTGATATGCCCGTCGACATAAGGCCTGCGGAAAAAGATCTTTTAAGCATTCGCGAGGGAGGGTAGAGATCCCTCGCGGTGACGACTAGGGAGCCTTCGCCTAGCATCGTGCCGAGCGCGGCTCCGAGTTCCGCGGTTATTTCGGGTGTAAGCTGGGAATTCGCCACCCCGTATATCCTGTTATGGTATATTGGCAGTGACCTATGGGCCATGGCGTATCACCTTTTCTACAAGTCTGAGCTCGGGTTCGAGCACGGTGTTCGGCTGCACTGTATGGTTGCTCTTCACAACGACCCCCTCTCCTATCACAGAGAATCCTTTTATCACAGCATTTTGCATAACTAAAATATTTTTTGCTAAAACACTATAAGTAACCTTCACGTTGTCCTCTATCTTTGTGTTATTCATTATTACACTTCTTTCCACTGTTGCGTTGCTGCCCACGCTGACATTGTCGCCGAGAACAGTATAGGGGCCTATCGAGGAGTTTTCTCCTATTTTAACGTTGTCGCCGAGGGCTACTGGAGGCCTTATGGAGGCCCTTGTGCTTATTTCCACGTTGTTGCCTATGTATACGCCGGGCATGGTGTTATTTCCTTTTGGCATGAGTGGCTTGACCTTACCTTCGAGTAAGTCGAAGTTTGCGGTAAGGTAATTTCTAGGCCTCCCCACATCCGCCCAGTATGTATCGCCCGCGTCCCACCCGTAGATGGTATAATTGTTTTCGAGTAGCCAGGGGAACACGTGGCGCCCCCAGTCCATTAGGTACGGGTTTTCGTCCAGGATGTCTAGGATCCTGTAGCTGAGTGCGTAAAAACCCGTGTTGGCGAGGTTTGAGTAGAGCTTGGTGAGGTTCCCGGGTATCCTCGTGTAGGCTAGGCTTACGAGGTAAATCTCAGGTGTACTTGGTTTTTCTATGAAGTGCATGATTTTGTTCTCTGACCCCATTATTACTGCTCCGAAGTCTAGAAGAGACTGCACCTCGATGAGAGCTATTGTGGCTATTCCCCCCTTCTTTTCGTGAAACTCGGCGAACTCGCGTAGGTTCATATTTGTGAGTACGTCTCCCATGACGACTAAGAAGTCGCCGTCGATGAAGTCACGGCATTTTCTGACAGCGTCAGCTGTGTCGAGTGGAGTTATGCGGGGTATTATTATTTCCATTCCATAACTATCGTATTTTTCAATTATATGTCTCCTAATCATTTCGCCGAGATAATTTACTGCTATAACTACTTTCTTTAACCCGTTTATTCTAAGCAGGGTCAGGATATGGTCAAGTATAGGCACGTTGCCTATAGGCACGAGGGGTTTCGGCATTGTTAATGTTAAAGGCCTAAGCCTCGTGCCTTTTCCGCCGGCCAGAACGACAGCAGTAGATAGCATTATAGCCCCAACTATATTATCATGGTTTATAACCTGTAAATCTTTCTCGCTGTCCAGGCTTAAAAATCGTGCGGGAATCCTCTGCGGCTGAGAGCCTTGAGGCGTAGGGGCGCGTTTAGTATTACTGCCGCGTTGCTCACCATAGGGCTTGTCGCTGCTGCGGGGCTTGTAGTGTGGTTCGTGATGAGTGCTACGAGGAGTGTTACAAGTAGTCCCATGCTGGTCGTCGTGGGTACGCCCACGTATGACAGCGGCAGCGGGAAGCTGTACTTTACCCTCAAGAACGTGGGAACCGCTGCCGTGGGCCCGGGCAACATAACTGTGGTCGGCGCTTCCTCGACTAGCTGCACCGCGTCTGGGCAGCTGCTCCAGTGCACTGCCACCTTCACAACTCAGCCCCCCAGCCAGATAATAGTACGCACGCCGAGCGGAGAAATAGCCCTAGCCTACACGAAAGTGTAACGCCATGCCTCTCAACGGGCGACCCGGCGAAAAAACCGTTTTTTCCAGCCTCGACCTTGCCATAATCCTATATAGCAGCCCACTGCCCCCCTCAGCGACGCTCAAGCGCCTAGAAAAGTCCTCCGACATCGGAGGGGGCGACGGGATACTCGAGATAGCTAGGCGCGACGAGCTAAGCGGCACAAGGGAGGGGCTACGCAACTACATCGAGAACAAACTCTCGGAGCTCAGGGTCAGGGTTGAGACGACGGAGGAGCTCATACAGCAGCTTGGGGAGCTGATGATGCTCTTCACGGTTTCGCTCCCCCTAATAGTTGTGGGGCTCGTGTTCATGGTTAGCCCCGGCAAGGCTGCGCCCCTTCTCGTCGCCTTCTCGGCCATCGGGGGCCTAGTTGGAGCCGCGGCCTACGCTAAGATCCCCGTAGAGCTGCGTTTCCCGCCACCTGGGAGGCGGGCGCTGGCGGCTCTCTCCCTCATGGCTGTGCCCCTCCTCTTAGAGGCTGGAGGTCTGATACGCGTCGGCGAAGAGGTGTTCCTCCTAGTCGTCGCCGCCTCTGCGCCCTCCGCGGCGTTGACGTATAGGGAGGCGAGGGAGATTCTAGGCGAGCTTGAAGGGGACAGGAGGCTGCTGGTAGAGGCGCTCCGCTGCCCCTTCCATATATTCAGGTGCCTGGGCCTAGACGCCTTCGAGGAGCCGGTGCGGCTCCGTGTGAGCAGGGTGCTGAGGGAGATCCTCATGCTCTACGGCCGCTTCGGGAGAGACGAGGAGGGGCTCCGCTGGCTTGTGGAGTACTTCGAGTCTTATAGGCGCCTGCTCGGCGATGTCAGGGCCCGAACCATGCTCTCCCTGCTCAACGGGATAGTGGGGGTGTCCGTGCTTGCCCTGGGGCTCTCCATGGTGTCGAGCGTTTTCTCCTCTCTCCCGGCGGTGAGCGTGGCCGGGCTGAGCATCTCGCCCGTCTCGTTTGCGCGCGTGAAGCCCTACCTCGACCTCGTGCTGGCAGTAAACTCCCTGTCCTACAGCGTGGCGACGGCGAGCATGCGCGAGGGGAACCCCCTATACTTCCCACTATACCTGCCCGTAATGCTGCTCGCGACATACGCCGGCCTAGTCCTAGGCCCACTACTCGCGCCAAGGTGAACGGCCATGGAGAAGGCGTTGACAGCGGCGATTTACCTCTTATCAATCACAGCTATTATAGCACTTTTACTTCTAGCCGTAACGGCTTATAGGATGCCTCCCCTCCTAGTTATCTCCCGTAATGGGGCGCTCGTCACGCCGCCGTAGGTGCGGCCATTTATGCTACTCAAAAATAGTATCTCGGTGAAGGGGCATGGGTAGACGCTTGATCGCCGCATTTTTACTAATAATATTGACGGTCGCAGCCGCTTCGGTGACAATGCTTTTATTAACGGAAAGAAACAAGCCGGCTATTGAATATAACACGACGAAGGGTGGCGGAGAGCATTCAAATACGGCAAAGCTCCCTTCTCCGGGAAAAGAAGGTGGCCGTTGCTACTTAAACGCGGAAAACGGTACGGGCTTCACTATTTACTTGAAGCGGCTCGGCCCAGGGCTTTGCCCATCGCATTGGCGCTACCGTGTAGTAGCAAAGCCTGGATATAGAGTGGCCACAGTATTCCTCGGAGACGCGCCTGCTCCAAAAGAGGGTGTCGTGCTGATCTATAGGAACGCTAGCTTAAGTGTTGAAGCGAGACGCATGTATTACGTTCTATCGATAATAGTTAATTATTCAGCGCCGTACCTCGTGAATGGAACCAAGCATAAGGGATCCCTGGATATAGTTGCCCTACGCGGGGGAGCTTTTATAAACATAACTTCTCTTCCCCTCGTTGCCGGCAGGTGGAGCTTTGTACCTATTAATTCTTCGGTACAGGTCGTTGTCAGCGGTAATACTACTGTGAGGCTTTACTGGCGTAAAGTGTGCAGGGGAGTTACGGTGAAGTCTAACGTTGCGTTGCCCGGGTTGCCTGCATGCTACGAGCCGCCCGTGCGGCTAAACTATAGTATTGAGGGCCCCGTGATAAACGGGACGCATAGGTGGTGGCTTGGCTGGTACTGGGTGGAGGAGGGCGGGAGGAGGTACTGGTGGAGCCCCGGGATAAACGGTAGCACCCTGGTGGTGAAGCATCCGGCGAACGTAACAGCGGTATACCTGCCGGGGCTCAGAGACCTGCCATACGTCGCGAAGGTGCCGCTATGGCCCGGCTACTATTTCAACGGTAGCTGCAAGTATAGCCCCGGCAGACCGGCTGAGAGGCTTGAGATAAGGGGTGGCTGGGTGCGCGCCTACGACCCGTTACCGTGCGTCTTTAGGGTGCCACAGGACGTTCCCAATAACATGCTGTGGGTGCCATTCCTCCTGCCGAGGGGCGTGAGGGTTGCCTACGTGGAGATAAGGGTTCCCAAGTGGAGAACATGGGTCAATTCATATTCCTCACTGGATGGTATTGACGTGCTTTTCGGGGAGGGCTGGCCGCCCGTAGTGCCAGAGATGCAGATTCTCTGCAAGGGCCCTGCAGGGGACATACGGGTCGCCTGGGACGGGCTCCTCAACCCATACGAGGGCGTCGGCGCTAACGGCGTGGAGCTGGGCTACAACGGGACGCCCTCCTTCAGGATGCTTGAGCCGAAGAACTGCGAGTACAGCATGATGCCAGGCCTCGGCTTCAACTACTACGGGATAAAGGGGACGGGCCCGGCCGCGAGGGATACTCCTATCCCCTGGCCTAGGGGCGGGAGAACACTACTGGTGAGAGTGTGGGTTACCGGGGGCAGAGAGGCCTACTTCAGGATAATAGGTGTCGCCCCATGAGGAGGCCCCTCACAGTAGTCGTTCTCTTAACAGTCCTCTCCATGCTAGCCGTAAACGTTGCGGCACCCTCTTCCTGGACGCCGTTTCACCCGATAAGCGTCAGCAAGTCTGCTACTAAAAAGAAGATTATCAGGCCGTATGAACCACATACAGGTTCCTTTCAGGTGTGGATTAGATATGGCGCCGTGAAGTCGGAGGTCTTCAATGACACTTCTGGGGGCTACTACAAGGTCTATGGCGGGGCGAAGGTCTCTGTCAGCGTAACGAATGGGAGTGCCACCACTAAGCTGAAGTGGAGAGGCGGGGCTACTACTAGTAGCGGCGCCTCCCTTGACGGGCTCTCAGGCTCCTGCAAAAGCAATTCGAGTAGCTGTAGCTTCTGCAGGGATAAGAGGTTTGGTCCAATAATCAACGGGGAGGCTAGGGCCTATGTGAACCCTTGGGCCTGGAGCATAATCTACAACTGTGAGACCTCCTCCTGCACAATAGCCGCCTCCCTATACGAGCACGCCTCTGTCGCTCAGGGTATGTGTGGCGGGGGCGGTGAGGGAGGCGGTGGTCGGGGCCATTATACTGATGCGAGGTTCTATGTGGTTGGCGATGCCGGTGGCGCCGACGTCTTCCCCTTCTACGTGTTTAGGGGTGTCCGCTGGATGGGTAATGGTAGCTCGTGGAGGGGAGAGCCTCGGATTCGCTGGTATGTCGGCGTCTCCTCGGCGTCTTTTAATGCGTCAGACTTTGACGTGCTGAAAAAGGTTGTTGCTAGGAGGAGTTCTGGGCGCCTAGAGTTCTACAAGTCCTATGGTGGAGATTATAGGGGTGGCTTCCCGTATAGGCAGGTCAGGCTTACTGTTTTCGGGAGGGGGAGTGGAGACATATATCTGCATTTCAATAGGACGGCGCCTATCAAGCCCTTTCTAGCCCATTGGGAGAGGGGTGTTGGTGGTAGCTGGATAAACGTTACATGGGTGAACTCCACTACCATGAGGATACGCGTGCATGTTGTCGGCTATTACTCCTGGCAGGCGGGATGGGTGAAGGTTTGGGTCGACTATGCCGAGCCGGTATCCCTTAGAGCTTACAGGGTTGTCGTGAAGCGGGGTAACAGGACTATAGTTGCAGGAGAGCCGCCCGTAGTAGCCTTCACTCCCAACGCGACTGACGGGGGTGAGCCCTACAGCGTGTACGTGTATCTTACAGCAAACCTGTCCCCCATACTGCCCGGCGCCCTTTTACTACCCGTGGGCCTAGGCCCCGGGGCGCATAGCCTGAAAGGAGGATTTACTGCCTTGCTCGTTAACCTAAGCGGACGGGGGCTGTGGAGTGCTCAGCTGCCGATCAAAGTAATTGTTCCGCGGAATGCTACGTGGCGGGACATACGCCGCGGCCCAAGCGGCTATATTTTCGTAAACATGTCTAGCGTCCATACGCTCCCTGTGGCAAAGGACTCGGGGGGCTGGCTGCTTGCCGTGGAGTCTCCACTCAGTATTGGCCCCGTGAAGCTATGTGTCGACTCAGGGTGCAAACTGTACAATGTTACTAGGCTAATTCTCCCCGTTGAGGGCGTGGTGTATAACAGGAGTGGATTCGTGATCAAGCTAAGACCCGTATACGAGTGCTGTCCCGGCACCCCGGTGAGGGAGCATCTAGTCTACGTTCTCCGCCTGGGCAGCGCGGTTTTCGAGTCGCCTAGGGATGTACCTGAGATAGCTGTCTCACTGGGCGCTGTGGCTCGCCTCGAGCCCAGTACGCCCAGCATAAGGCTTTACGCGCGCTACTCGCCTGGAGGCCCAGTGCCTCTACAAGCCGAGCCCCCCTTAACCCTCTACTATGGGGGCGTGAAGCCCCTAGCCTGGGATGACTCTAGGGGCTACATAGTCTTCAGCAGGCCGTATGTGTGGCGCGTAGGCAAAGACTTCGAGCCGGAGCCCTGGAACGGGGGCCCGGGCGAGGTCTGGCTCTACGTGGAGGAGTGGAAGGAGTGGTTCAGGGCAGCCTGGAACGGGACGAACTTCATTGTCGACATAGGCAGGCCGACCCGGAACCTAAGGGTAAGGATCGTGTGGGTGCCGCCCCCCCTCAACCACACAGACTCGGTCATAATACCGCTGATCCAGAGGTGGTAGCATGAGCCCCCTAAGCCTAGCGTTGCTACTGCTCGTTGTCTCTGCCGCCACCGCGGTTGTCTACGTGTATTCCATGAGACTTATTCACGCTTCAGAGAGGCCGTACACGGTGGAAGATCTCGAAGAAACGTCCTCGCGTATCTCCCAGGGGGGCGCCTCGGTTGAAGGAGGAATATATGTAGAAATGTTTCCCGCTGAAATGCGTTTAGGCCCGAGAAAATACGTTCTTCGCCTCGTGAGGATTACGGTTCAGGGATGCAGGGGTTTAACTCTAAACCCAAGCGCCTTTAACAGCACCCTAGCACCTTGGGGTAACGGCACATTCTGCGGCCTCTCATCTAGGATATCGCTGAAAAATATGGGGGACATTGTTATCGCGGAGTATTACACTGCAAACTTCACAGGCCAGGCTTCATGCATAGAAACATCCACCAACAAGACTATTCTAGACGCCTGGGCCGTCGATGTGACAACCCCCTGGCAAAAATTTGTTAGTGAGAAGCCTACGCGTGTCGTCCTAATAAGCCATGTGATAAGTCGGTGTTGATGCTGGACGACGCAGTTTTTACGGCGGCGGAGTTTGCAGCCTCGCTACTGGTGATCTCACTTATAGTCGTCCCACTGTGGCGCGCTACACAGGCCGCCCCCGCGTTAATAGTGGCAGATACTCTGAGAGAAATTGTAAAGCGTGGAGTACCCCCTGGAAGCAATATAACGCTATACTATCCGACGCCGATACCCGAGGAGGCACTCCGCTCAGCCAATATAAGCTATACGGGCTCCGGGGGAGGCATGTGCCTCCTCCTATATAATTCGACGGGGGCGGTACACGGTGAGGGTTGCTGAAGCGTTTTTCCTAGCCCTCATAGTCATA
>Ga0256833_1000457_pt1 | contig 32123 bp, 38 predicted proteins | sample 356284metaG_FD_190535 | JGI IMG/M metagenome (GOLD analysis project Ga0256833, IMG submission 190535) | Hydrothermal vent microbial communities from Mid Atlantic Ridge, Atlantic Ocean - 356-284 | ecosystem: Environmental > Aquatic > Marine > Hydrothermal vents | place: Atlantic Ocean: Mid... | reverse complement strand
GTATTCTCCGGGGTCTATGGAGCTAGCAACAGCGGTAGCCAACGCCCTGAATAGCGGAGTAAACGCGGCGGTTTTACTGGATCACGGGTTTGTTGCTGTGGGACAAGACGTGTGGGAGGCCGCTGGTTTAACGGAGGTCGCCGAGGAAGCGGCGCAGATACTGCTTCTTTCAAACGTCTAGGTAGATTTTTTGACTAGGAGCACGTTTTATGTTTAACGTGAACGGGCTCAGCCTCCAGCGGCTCGTAGCTTTAATAGGCGGGTGCGGGTAGTGGGATGGATAGGATTTAAAGAAGGGTGCCTGAAACCAGAAGAAGCTCGGAGGATACTAGAGGAGAACGGCCTCCGTGTAGAAAAAATGTTTAGGCTGGAGCTCGAGATCGAGGGAGAATGGATTCCGTTCCTAGTATACGACGTGGTGGGGTACATCGAAGGCACAGCATGTTATTTTGCGAGAACGACGGGGTGCGTCTCTCTTGAGGGGGGCAAGCACCTTATTCTAGGCGAGGTTTCTGCTAAAATCTGGGACGAGGCAGTACGTGTCTGCAGCCCTGAGGGAGTAGAATACATGGTCACAGTGTATACCTTCGACGGCTTCCTCGATGTAAGGATCCCCAGTAAGCATGTTAAGGGCCTTGAGCCCCAGATCGTGGTTGGAGGCCGGGTATATCGTTTACCCCTCAGCATGGACGACCTAGAAGAGATAGCTGGCATGGGCAGGGTATATGTAGAAAAGATAGAGAAAGCTGCGAGCGTCTACGGTATCGAGAGGATAGTTTCACGTGAAGCGCTTGAGGAGCTGAGAAGACGTAGAGAAGAGCGTGAAAAGATTTTCCAATATGAGGTGGACTATGACTCGGGTTTTGCCGTTGTAAATAAGGGGGGACGCGTAAGCGCGATGACACTTCCAAGGTTCCTGGAGTTCCTGATAGAGAATGGTAGACTTGACGATGTCGAGAAAATTTACCGGGAAGCGCCGGAAGAACATAAAAAGGAGGTTGCCGAGGCAATTTTAGAGGTACGCGATATTTGGAAGGTGCTTGGTAGAAGCACCGAGAGGATAGAGGAGGTTATCAGGCGTCTCGGGCTGATGGCGGGGGAGGGTGAGGCTCGAGGCCAAGGCTAGTATATATATTTTTTCCGGAAAAATGATTTAAATAATGCATATTAATCTCGCCTCCTCATTTCACTTGTGAAGCGCGATGCCCTCTCTTTCCTCCAGGCCAACCATCATTAGGAGATCGCCTATAAGGCGTATAGCGGCACTCCTTGAGGAGGCAAAACGTAAGGAAAGCATTATAAGCTTCGGGGGAGGTGCCCCCAGCCTACCGCCGCCGAGAGAAGTAGTGGAGTATCTAGCTAAGATGTTACGCGAAGAGCCGGCAAAGGCAGTCTCGTATACGAGTACGCGTGGCATACCCGAATTGAGGGAGCTTATAGCCCAGGATCTCAAGAAGCACTGGGGAGTGGAGTACGACCCGAACCAGGTCTTAATTGTAAATGGAGGTACGGAAGGCATCTACGTGGCTCTCTCAGCGACCATAGAACCCGGGGATGAGGTCATAATCCTTGATCCAACATACCTAGGGTATAGTGAGGCAATAAAACTGTTTGGAGGCAAGGTGCGGCGGCTGCCCGTTAGTGTAGAGTCTGGATACCAGCCGTCGCTTGAAGAGCTTGAACGTATAATATCCCCCCTAACCAAGGCTTTCATACTGTTGAGCCCCGACAATCCCACTGGGAGAGTAGTGACGGAGAAATTTGTTAGAGGACTTGTGGATTTAGCGGTAAAATATGATTTCTGGATAATATTTGATGCCGTGTACAAACACATAAGCTTTGGCCGTAAAACCCCCTGGGTGGACGCCATACCAGAGGCTCGTGAACGAACAATAACCATCAACAGTTTTAGCAAAGAAGCCTCTGTGCCTGGGCTTAGAATAGGGTACGTTACTGGGCCTCAGGAGGCTATAGACGCGATGGAGAAGATTAAACAATATATCTCGCTGGCACCCAGTGCTGCTGCCCAGTACGCTATGATAAAGTTTCACGAAGACGGAATAAAGGACCGATACTTAGAGGAAGTCGTTATACCCACCTACAGGAAGCGTAGGGATCTGATGTATAAGCTCATAAAAGAGTACTTGCCGGAGGCGAGGACTGTACTACCCGAAGGAGCGTTCTACTTCTTCGTGGACATGCGTAGATATTTGGAAGCCATGAACAGGAACGACGAAGAGTTTGCGAACAGGCTTCTCTACCGTAAGAGCGTGGTTGTTATCCCAGGACGGTATTTCGGCGATAAGGGTAAGGGACATGTTAGGATGACTTTTGTCACGGAGCCTGAAGACAGGATCGAGGAAGGCATGAGGCGCATAGCCGCCTATGTTTCGAGCTATGTCTTTTAGATTTTTAATATTTAGCGTGATTTAATGCATTTTATTTTGTTGCATATAGTTTCGGCAATCATCGTTGAGCCATTAATACCGGCCGCAGCGCCTCTACACCAAGATAGCGATGCTTAGAGACGTCATTGTGGACTACGTGCTACGTAACAGGGAAAGGATACTTTCCCCCATCACAGGGGAAGTTGATGAGGCAGAGCTGCCAAGCATAGAGTGGCGTTTTTACCCCCTTCGCCGTGGAGGTGTGTTCACCGGTGTAGATGGGAGCGTGAACTATGCCGAGTATAAGGGCTGCCTTTTTGCCGTGGTGAACGCGGAGGCCGTAACAGTCTCCCAGGGTGTTCGTAGAGCCGCTGCAGGCGGATTTGCTGACTTTATTTTGCCCTACTGGCTGCCACGGGAAAGAGCGAAGACGTATATGAGCATCCTTGAGGCTAGGGTTGCGGCGGAGGCTCTTTCCAATAACAGGGACACTATAATGCTGATGGACGGCAGTCTTCTCAACGCGTTCCCGAAGGCTTTGCGTAGATACTATCGGAGCAGGGTTGCTGCCGAGTACGAGGGGCGCGTCTACGAGGGGCTAGAGGGGGGATGTAGGGGGGTATGCGATTCCGTCGTTAGGGAGTATGTACGTGGCATAGCTGGAGAGGAGAAGAGTGGAGAAGACGTAAAGAGCGTTGTCGCGTCGCTGGAGCTGGCAGAGTTGACCGCATCCCTGTCATATCTTGTGGAGAAGTATAGCGGCCGCATACTGTGGGTAGCCAAGAATTCTACGGACAATTCCCTCTTTAGGCGTGGGGTCTCCGACATAGTCGTGCTTGACCACCTGACGAGAGGAAGGGGTTATCTTCCAGTGGGCAAGGCGAGGGTTGATCCTCCAAGGGGGCTTGAGGCCTCGAAAAAACTGATGGATACGGATATCCACGTGTATTATGTGAGGCTTGCGGAGGGTGGGCCCGTGCTACGTGTTGAGGCTCCAGGCGTTGATGAGAAAACTGCTGTAAAGCTTTTCGGCCTTCTGGCGGATGTCTCTCCGGCAGGGTACCCGTATGTTCTCCGTGTCGCGCATCGGGACGTCATTGTTAGAAGGAGGGATCTTGAGAGTATTGCGGGCTTGCTGGGGCTTGAAGTATTGACTGCCGCTAGGTGGTTCCTATGAGTGGGGAGGAGGTTGGCAGGATCATTGGAGAGGCGTCGACTCTTGTCGCTCCGTTTGTCTCTAAGACTCCGCCTCGTGAAGGAGACTACGTTGTACTGGAGTATGAGGGCTTTAGGGTACTCGGCATGATAGAGTACGTGCTCAGGGTCAATGATGCGCTCACCGACGTTCACGATGAAAGTGTAATCGACAAGATTAGAAGCCTGGACGGAGGTAGAAACGAGTACGTGAAGGGGGTTGTGAGGCTTCTAGGCGATCTCAACAGGCCCCGGGAAGGGTATCCGCTTCCACGCATACCTCCTCCGCCAGGTACAAAGCTTGTCAGGGCTGGGCGCGGCGTCCTAGAGACTATATTTGGGAAGAGCGGTAACAGGGTTCTTAGAATAGGGACACTGCTCTCGCGGAGAGACGTCCCCGTTTACCTGGATGTTAACAAGATGGTTACGAGGCACTTGGCCATACTAGCGATAACAGGCGCTGGGAAGAGCAATACCGTCGCAGTGATATCCGACGGACTGAGCAGGCTCGGAGCAACGCTTGTAATCTTTGACATGCACGCCGACTACGTGTACTCCGGGATAGGGAATCTTAATCCGGTTCAACCGAGGCTTAATCCCTTCTATATGAGCCTTAACGAGCTCTATAAGCTTATGAGGATAGACCCCTCGGCGCACAAGCAGGCAAGGATCTTTAGGGCCGCGTATAAGGTCGCGAGGAAGGCTATAAGCGGAGGGGCTACGAGTTTAGGTCCTGAAGGCTTCCTAGACGCGCTTAAATACATGCTTTACACCGTTGTAGGGCTTGAGCCGCCAGCTGGATTAGTCGGGGTTGGGGGGGAACTTGAAAAACTAGAGAATTATAAGAAGCTCTTAGACATCTATAGTACCAGGAACTTTAAGGACTCTGCCTTTGGGGTACTGTCAAAATTGGAGGACTTCGAGGAGCGTCTCGCCGGTATAATAGACCCAGCCGCCCCGGATGCCTTAAGCCTGCTTGAAAGAGGAAAGGTAAACGTAGTGGATCTCAGCAGGCTAGACGAGGACGACGCTGACATCGTTGTAAGCCATTACCTAAGGCGTATACTTGGCGAGAGGAAGAAGCACCGCGTAGGCGGGGAGGCCGTAGAGTCTATGAATGCGCCAGTGTTCGTCGTGCTGGAGGAGGCGCACATATTGGCGCCCAAAGACAGGCCTACGCTGTCCAAGTATTGGATAGGCAGGATAGCCAGGGAGGGCAGAAAGTTTGGAGTCGGGATATGCCTCGTGAGCCAGAGGCCAAAGGGCCTCGACGTGGACTCCCTAAGCCAAGTCAACAATATGATTATCCTAAAGCTCGTTGAGCCGGGCGACCAGCGGCACGTTCAGCAGGCTAGCGAGCAGTTAAGCGAAGACCTCCTGCGTCAGCTTCCCGCGCTCAACGTGGGGGAGGCGGTCATTATAGGCCCCATGACTCCTTTCCCCGTACTCGTGAAAATCGATAAATTCCAGGGCCAGCTGGGAGGCTCGGACATAGACGTACTGGGCGAGTGGGGGTCTATGAGGAGGCGCGACGAAGACACAAACTATGAAGACCTTATAGAGGTGGAGTAGTCAGGTAGATGGCGATGCTTGTAGGCCATGTCGCCGACGCCCACCTGGGTAGGAGGCAGTACAACCTAGAGGAACGTGAACGCGATATCTATGAGGCTTTTCAAGAGGCGTGCACTAAGCTCTCGGATAAGGGTATTGAGATGCTCTTGCTGAGCGGCGATATATTCGATGTATCGCGGCCCCCAAATAGGGCGCTAAAGTTTTTCCAGGAAACCATAGGGGGCCTTCTCGATGATGGCGTGAAGGTGTATGCGATCTCAGGGGATCATGATACCCCGAAGAGGTCGGATGTACCTCCTCTCATGCTCTTCGAGAAGATGGGTGTGAAGTATCTTTGGAGTAGGAAGCCGTGCCTGGCAGAGGGCGACGTCACAATATGTGGTGTACAGAACTTCCCGCGTAGCGGCGAGAAGGCTTTTAGAGAGACGCTTAGGAAACTTCAGCCTCCCGGGGAGATGAGCGTGTTAATGCTGCACCAGGGGTTGAAGCCCTTTTTCCGCTTCGGAGAGTTTGATTCGTCAATACTGCCAGCCGGGTTTTCGTACTATGCGATGGGCCATATACACGAGTTTATTGTGAAAAAGTTTAGAGGAGGGGCTCTAGTTTATCCAGGGTCTATAGAGGTAATGGATATCTCCGAAATAGCCTCCGCTAGAAGAGGCGAGAAGGGTCCTGTTCTCTTCGACCTCGATCGGGGCCCCGTGGATCCCGCCAGCGTGATAAAGCTGCCGCTAACTAGTATTAGGCCGCAGGTTGTTGTCAGAGTGAAGGGTGTCTATAACTACGATGTTCTCGTCGACGCGATAGAGGCCGAGATAGAAAGAATCAAGGGTGACAAGGCTCCAGTCGTACATGTAGAGGCGGAGGAGCTGCCTCCACGGTCACTCGAAGAGAAGTTGAGAAAAAGGTTTTCGGGAAAGGTACTGGTTCTACGTTTCAAGAGGATCCCCAAGGCCGAGGAGACGTTAGTAGAGGATCTGGGAAGCAGCATTGATGTAGAGGAGATCCTAAGGGAGATGTTGAACAACCCCAGAGTGGTCTCTCTGGCGAGGGAACTCCTAGAGACTCTCGGAAAGGCGGGTGACACTAAGAGAGCCCTCGAGGCCGTTAAGAAGTACTACTACGAAGAGGTGAACCGTAATGCTACTTAGGAAGATTTCATTAAAGAACTTCACTTCCTACGCTAACGTAGAGGTCGAGTTCCCAGGCGACGAGTCAATAGCCATTGTCGGCCCAAACGGAGCAGGGAAAAGCAGCCTACTCGACGCCGTCTATTACGCCCTCTACGGTGAGAGCCTAAGAGGCGGGATACGCGACATAATACGTGCAGGCCAAAAGGACATGGAGACAGAGCTAATCTTTGAGACGCCCAGCGGCGTATACAAGGTCAGGCGCACGGTTAGCGTAAAGGGGCCACGCCATGAAAGCAAGGCATACCTCTACAAGGAGACTGACGGCGGGTTTAGGCTTATAGCGCGTGGAGCAAAAGAGGTTACCCGTGAGGTCGGTAGGATCATAGGGGTTGACAAGACGCTATTCACGGCCGCCTACTATGTCAGGCAAGGCGAGATAGCTTCTCTTCTATCCATGGAGCCGGCCAAGAGGAAGGAGATGGTTTCCCGGCTTTTAGGGCTAAACTACTTTGAGAATGCGTATCAGAGGCTATACGACGTGATCAGGGGGTTTGAAGCCGAAGTTGTTAGCATGCTAAAAAACGACATTGAACGGAAAAAGAGGCTCTTAGAGGAGAGGGATAGATATAGGGGAGAGATCAGAGCCTTAGAGGAGAAAATATCTGAGAACGAGGCGAGACTCCGAGGTTTGGTGAAAACCGAAGATGAGCTTTCTAGAAAGCTCGAAGAGGCAGAGGCGAGACTAGAAGAGGTTGAGGAAGCGGTTAACCGGTTTAAGGTTCTAGAGGAAAAAATACGTCTCTATTCGGAGAGAGCCAGCCGGCTGGAAAACGAGATAAAGGACGCCGAGATGAGTAAGGCCAAGCTGGAGGAGATTCGCCTAGAGCTTAAACGGATAGAGCCGTACTATAAGGCCCGGGAGGCGGCGCTTATCATTAAAAACGCTCAGGATAGCCTAAACTTTATACTAGGCAGGATAAAGGAGCTTGAAGGGTCACTCGCCCAAATACCGCTCCTTAAGAAAGAAGCAGAAGAGTATGAGGCTCTCCAGGGAGAGGCCGAGGAACTGGAAAAGAAGTGGAGAGAACTAGAGAAAAACAGGGTTTCCCATAAAGAGGCAGGCAGTAAACTAAGCGACGTTGAGAAGCGTATCAGGATTCTTAGAGAAAGGGTTGACTCATATATTAGGCCGGCAGGAGTTAGGCTTTCAGAGTTTAGGGGAGAACAGTTCTTTAATATTCCATCGAAGATAGACGAACTACGTAGAAAAACTGAAGACGAACTTAGGACGGTCGAAAAAACGATAGAAGAGCTCCAGGACACGTTATCAAGGCTCAGAGAACGGGAGAAACAATTATTAAAGTGGATCAAGGGGCTCAGCGAGATAAAGGAAAGTAGATGCCCACTATGTGGAAGCCCGCTCACAGAGGAGCACAAGAGAGAGCTTCTCAAGCGTTATTCGCGCGAACACGAAGAGGTTAGAAAGAGAATAGTTGAAGTAGGCCGCCGCCTCGAAGAGGCCCAGAGAAGACGAGACGCTATTAGGAAAAAGCATGAAGGCCTAACCCGGGTAGACCCCCAGCATCTCAAGTCGATGCTCGAAGAACTAGTTAATCTAGAGGCTGAGAAGGGAAGACTCCAGGCCAACATTAAAGAGTTAGAGGAGAAGATCGCTGGACTCCAAAGGGATACTTCTCGTCTTAGTGAAGTTAAAAACAGGCTCGCAGAGCTGGAGAGCGTCTACCACCATTATAAATATCTGTTAGAGGAGAGGGAGAGGTTAGAAAAAGACCTCGAAGAGTATAAGAGTAAACTAGAGGAGCTAAACCTCCGCTTAGATGAAGCCAGGAAAAGCCTTGTAGAACTAGGCCTCGAGGCCGAGGATCCAGAGACTATACTTGAGAATGCAAGGAAATATGAACAACTCGACAAAGAGGCTGAAAAGCTTAGGCTTCATGCCGCCAGGATTAAAAAGCTTAGGGAAGAGCTAAAAACACTTAAGGAAGACCTGTTAAGGGCGAAGAAGGAAAAAGAGTCGCTTGCCCCTATAGTTAAAGAGAAGGAAAACCTGGAAGACCAGGTTAAGGCTCTTAGAAAGACTTTAACCAGCGTTAAGGAGAGGAAAGGGCAGATTCTGGGAAGCCTTAGAGAATTAAAGTCTACACGCGCAAACTATGTAGAAGAACTCTCGAGACTAGAGGAAGAATTAAAGCGTCTCGAAGGAGTCGAGGAGAGGTACCGCGTAGCGGAGGAAGTACTACACACGTTGGAAAAGATAAGGGAGGTTTTCAGTAAAGACGGTGCTCCTAGCAAGATTAGGGCTAGGATAGTCCCCAGAGTTGAAAGGCTTACGAGGGAGTTCCTACAAGTATTCGACCTCAATATTCAAGACATTACCCTAGGCGACGACTTCTCAGTTGAAGTCAGGGAGGGAAGCCAGCTCAGGGGAATCTCCACGCTGAGCGGCGGCGAGCAGGCTATTGTAGCGCTCAGCCTTAGGCTTGCTATAGCCAGGAGCACCGCAGAGGGAACAGGTCTACTCATGTTTGACGAGCCGACAGCGAACCTGGACGAGGAGAGGCGTAGAAGGCTCGTTGAGGCGTTGAAAATGCTCCCAGAAATGGGTGGAGGGCCCAGGCAGATGATAATAGTCACCCATGACAGGGACCTGGAGGACGCAGTAGGACTGGTATACGAGGTTAAAAGAACACCTAACGGGTCAGTGGTTAAACTGGCGGGATGATGCTCCGGCTAATCAGCCTCCGAATTTTTTCACAAACTCGTTCCTAACGTTCCTAAGCGTGTAGAGGAGCACGCCCAGCTTAGTGTCCTTGTCGAAGAGCACAGCCATATAGCCTATCTCGCCTACCTTTAACAGCAGGACTCCTGAGCCGCTGGGCGTGTGTATGGTTATCCACTCGGCCTCCCCTTTGCCGAGCTCCATGCTAGTCCTGTTGCCAACCTCTGAGAGGACCGCTGTGAGCGCGGCTACTTTTTCCTCCTTCTCCCTATCCTCTAGGCTACTGAGTAGTGGAAGTCCGTCGCTTGTAGCCACTACGACGCCCTCCACGCCGCGTACCTGGAACACAGGCTCTATTATCTTCTTGATTTCGTCTAAGCTCAATGCCACTCCGCTCACCCAATATTCCAGTAATATGTGAAGGGAGGTGTATATATGTTAAATTGTTAGAACTCTTTGTTCGCCGTCATTTGCCTGACAAAATCATAGTGTAGATTATTCAGGTTTACTATAAAAAATGTATTTGTTACACCTCCAAAAATGTGTCGAAAAACGTAATATAACGTGTCCCCTCGTCGTCTACGTACAACATGTCCTCTATCCTGACACCTCCGTATCCAGCCATGTAAACGCCCGGCTCATTTGTCACAACGTCGCCTGCCACCAGTTTCCCCTTATAAGTGGGGGAGAGGTACGGCTCTTCGTGTATCTCGACGCCGACCCCGTGTCCGAGTCCATGATTGAAATACTCGGCTAGGCCGGCCTTTTTTAACACGGAGTAGGCTTTTCTGTAGGGCTGCGCGGCGTCTACACCCGCCCTGATGGCTTCTGCGGCGCTTCTCTGCGCCTCCAGAACCGCCCTATATATCTTCTTTTGCCGTGAAGAAGCGTCTCCATAGACAAAGGTGCGGGTCATGTCGGAGCAGTATCCCCCGACTTTGGCGCCAAGGTCTATTTTTACGTAGTCGCCAGGTTTGAGGGTTTTTAGGGAAGGTTTTGCGTGGGGGTGCGCTGCGTGTTCTCCAAAAGCGACTATGGGGTAGAATGAGAACGTGTAACCGTGCTTCACCATTAGCGATATTATCTCGGCGGCGACCTCGGCTTCTGTAACGCCCGTTTCGAGGTTGTCGACGGCTTTTTGCATAGCCTGTTCGGCGACCCTAGCGGCCTTCTCCATAAGCTCGACTTCCTTCGGAGTCTTCTTCCGCCTAAGGAGTTTGAATTCCTGCGTAACGTCGACGGGCTTGCCCCCCAGCTTCTTCGAGAGCTTCGTCATGTTCTCCTTGGAGGCGTTTACTACGCCTATCTTGGCGGGAGCTATACCTTCTAGGAATAGTTCTATAGCATCGTAGAAGTCCCCCTTAATTCCGTCCTCGTAGCTTGAGAACTCCCCGTTCTTTGATACGCTGATGACCCTGCCTTTTACGCGTTCCTCGAGTGCTCTAAGATACTCTAGCCTTGGAACTATGAGGAGAGGCTCGTCTCCTATGATAGCCATGGGGGCGGCATCCGTCCCTAGGGCGAAAAACACGTTGGCGGAGCCAAGGATAATTACGCGTTCAAGGCCTTTTTCTTCGAGTAGCTTCTCTACTCGTTGCAGGTTTTCTGGGGCAGCGGGGTTCATGACATAATGTATGGCGTGGGTGTAAGCTATATTTTTCCTTAAGCGTGGAATGGCCCGTGGGGCAGCCTTTTTCTATCACCCTGGTTGAGCTTTGGCATGGTGTACCGCATTCATGGAGGGGCGTGCTGAGAGGCTACTCGCATCCGCTGCCGCATTCCTGGTTCCCGTGGCCTATCTCTCCATATTTTCTATCAACCAGAGCCCCCTAGCGTTCATCCCAGCTATTCTAGCCGCGGTATACCCTCCCGTGGGGGTGGCGGCGGCGGCGCTGGTACCCCTATTTATGCTCTATATAACTGCCCCTTTTGCCGCCTACGCTATAGCTGCGCCCATGTTCCTGGTTCTTTCACGAGTGTTTTCCTCTTGGAGGGACGCGGCGGCTATACTGCTATCAGTGCCGGTTATACTGCTCTATCCACCGCTGACACCCCTAGTGCTCGGCGTCGTGATAGCCCAGCTGTCGTCCGGCGACGAGGTGGGAACGGTCATCTCTGGACTCGTGTTCGTCGTGCTCCTCTACGTTGCTTCAGCCATAGTCCTGCCACAGCCAGCACTTCTCGGGGGCATAATTTTCCTGCCGGGCGGCTACGCGTCGAAGCTGGCAGCCTTCACGGCCTTTGGGAAGGCGGGAGAGCTTTTAATGTATCTTCTCCTAGACCTGCGCAGGATGCCTGTGCTGTTGGCGGAGGCTGTGGCTATCCCCTTGGCGGCGTTGGCGGGCAACATGGCGTGGAGAAGGTACGGGGCGGGCTATGCCGCGCTCGCCTCGGCGGCTGTGCTGGGGGTTGTAAAGTTCATCGTCCCGGGAGGGTTGGATGCGGGCCTCTGGGATGTGATTTTTCTACTAGCGTCTCTGGGCGCGGTGAATCTCACAGCATATTTTGTGGGTAGTAGAGGGGGAAAGACGTTAACTGGGCGCGTAGGGTCATCTCTGCGTTCACCTTTATCGGATGCAGTGAGGGGTGGGAGGACTCGCGGCGGGTCTCCGGCGCCGAGACGCGTGGGGTACGTTAAGCATAGAGTGCCCGAGGTCGGCGAGGATATCCTTGAGCTCCTATTTTACGATATGTCGTCTGTCGCCGAGGCGGCGGAGAGGATTATTGGGAGAGGGGCTAGGGTGATAGTTTACGGCCCGCGACTTGAAGATGAAGAGCTCTTTGTTAAATATGCGCGGCTTACGCATCCCAACGTATTACTGGCCCACAGTATAGGCGACGCCTGGTATGAGCAGTATAAGGGCTACGTAGTCTACGTCCCGCCACTAGACCCCGACGAGGCTGTAGATGTCGTGGAGGGCGCATGCAGGCTTCGAGGATTTACGCCAGCCCCGGAAATTCTGGCAAGGGCTAGGGAGAAGCTTAGTGGCGTGAGTAGATACGGGTTGGCATTACTGTGTGAGAGGATGATCGCGTCTCAATGCAGGGACGCAGCCCCCCTAGAGTACGTGCAGCCAGATATAGGACCTAGGTTCTTCATCGAGTTCGAGAAGGTGCAGGAGAGGCTTCCAATAATAGGGTTAAAGGCCTAGTGGTTTCCTCGCTTTTTCCCGGTTTTCGAGGCGTTTCCGTTTATGCTGACGGCTAGAGTCGTGGGATGAGTGGAATCATTTTGTCTAAAGAATTGGGTGCGGCGAGGCGTGGGAGAGGAGGCAGGCGTTAAATACCTCGCCATTATTCGATGAAGGGGTGTAGAGCGTTGCAGGCTTCCAAGATTCTCCCGTATGAACAGATACCCTTCATGCATTGGGGAATTATCACTAAATATAATTTTTCTGAGGATAAAATCAAATACGTTCCTAGGAAGCGCTGGGACCCTCTATCTTCGGCCGAGATAAAACTTTACGACACTTCTACTGGAAGACTTATACCCATAGGTAAGAGGAGGGGGCACTTCTCCTATGTAAGCCCGATTAGGGCTGCCAGGCCGGAGGATATACGTAAGGCTCATGAGAAAAAGCGGAGAGACGTTTTTAAGAGTATAGTTGAGGGAAAGGACTACGCCATCTTTGTCGCGATAGACGATAAGAGGGCCGATTCAGCCTTCTCCACGACGCCTGTCATGCTTGAATTAGAAGACGTCAAGGCAGTTACCATTATAAACCGTTTTCCGGCGATGGCTAGGCACATAGACCCAGACGTTCTCGAAAAAATAAAGTCCAAGGTAGAGGATCCCCACACCAAGATAGCGTACGGCATCAACCTTGTATCCTTTGTTGTCGACGAGTTCTACGAGACACTTAGCGAGGCAAAGGTTGACAGGCTGAAGTGCATGCTGAGGTCCATGATAAACGCCGTTGAGTTCTCGGTGCAAGACGCCATGAGCCGGGGTATAAAGCTGATACCCGTCTACGCCTTCTTTAACATTGGCTACATGGCTGGCGGGAGCCAGCCTAGGCTTCACAGCCAGGTTTACATAGACCTTAACCAGGACGGACACGGGGCCTTTATGGAAAACCTGCTTCAAGCCTTTGAAGACAAGAGGGCGCATGGTTACTGTTACCTATGTACTTCTAGGCATGATGGGAGAGTAGTTTATGAAAACAATACCTGGATAGCGTGGGCGACATCTTCGCCTAGGAGGAATTTTCACCTCAGGCTTTCGCCTAAACGCCATGTAGACAGGATAACGGATTTCGACATGGCTGAGATAGAGGGGCTCGCTGACGCCCTCATTACTCTCTCTAGGGCGCTGGACGAGGTGGGCGTTGTCCCGGATAGGAACGTGTTGATATACAGTAACCCCTTCGGATACGATAGTTTCTTCCACGTCTTCGTCGACATAATACCCTTTGAAAGAATAGGGGGAATCGAGATGCTGGACTCTGTGAGGGTGGCGCGTTACTCGCCCGAGGACGTGGCCATCGAGTTGAAAAGGGCTGTTGAAGAGGTCACGAGTAGTAGCGAAGAGGAATAGAAGGCCTACTATTAATAGCAGTGACAGCTGTTAAACATAATCGGGTGTGTGGTGTTGATAATTCAACCTCTCCATTTAACGGAGATGGCGGCGAGTTTAGAAACCGTGCAAATACTCTTCATAATGAGCATAATTGCTCTCGCGTTCTCGGTCGGCCTTTTCGTGGCTCTAATATACCTGCTTACTAGGGGACAGATGCTTCAGACGGGCGGCCCGAAGAGGGAGGAAGCAGTGCTTCTTACAGTAGGGCCTAAGTTGAAGGAACTAGAGGACGCCGTTAAACAGCTGCAAACCCGCATCGAGGAGGAGGGAAAGAGCAACGCGGGCCTCTCGGCTGTTGAAGAAAGACTCGGAGATCTCGAGAAAAAGCTTTCAGCTCTTGAAACAAGGTACGGGGGCCTCTCTGCACAGGCTTCAAAAATCGTAGCCTCCATCTCTGATCTGGAGAAGAGGGTTAAAACCCTGGAGACCCGGGTAAACTATGTCATTAGGACGGGTAAAGCCGTACCTGTGCAGCAGCCGCTCTTTCAGCCGCCTAAGAGGAAAGAGGCGCCGCAGATAAGGGAGTTAAAGAGCTTGGAGGACTTGAAGCTCTACGTGCCTAATATACGGTATGCCGCGCTCATGACCTCTCAGGGATATATCGTGGAGAAGTATGGTAGCATAAGTGATGATTTGCCTAAACTACTGGAAGTGGCGAAGATCAGTGAGAAGTTTACTAATTCTAGGGAGATAAACATTTTGAGAAGCGATGCGCGGATAGCGGTTTTCCACGTAGGCAAGAGCGAGGATCTCGACGTGTATGGGATTATAGCGTTCCCGAGCGATGTCTCAGAGGACGTCATAAAATCTGTTGAAGAGGCTCTCACAGCGTACTATAATAGGAAATATTCCCTGTAAATTATATTATCTTGAGAGCTCTACCATGTGGAAATGTTTTTTTCTCCACGGATTCCACAAATACCTATATGAAGAACCTTTTCGGGGGGAACATGGGGGTGATTTATGGCGGAGAAAAACGTTGAGGAAATACTGAGTAAGATAGTAAACGACTCCATGGGTATGATAAACATCATAACCTTCGCGTGGCGTGACGGAATACCAGTGGCCTTCCAGGCCCCCTCCCCCGCCGAGGCAGAATTTATGACAGTGGCCTCGGCCGCCGCTTTAGGCTCGCTCGACTCGCTTAGCGACGTTATAGGTAGTAAGCTCAAGCGTATAGACGTAGAGTTTGAGAATGGGGAGCATGTAGTGATATCCGTTCTCAACGGGTCTTTTATAGCTGTTCATACAACTCCTAGGCCAAATCTCGGACTAATACATTTAATACTCAGAAAGTATGAACATTTAATCAAGAAGATCTCCGGTGTAGGGCATGTTAACCCGAAAGAAGTATCTAAAGATCTTGGTTAGCGGCCCCTATGCGAGCGGTAAAACCACATTTGTGAAGACTCTGTGCGGGAAAATACTGACTACGGAGGCCCGCGTCTCGACGCCGGGTGAGGCAAAGATAAAGAAAACCACTACGGTGGCCTTTGACTACGGTAAGACGAGTGTCGACGGGGTACCGGTGTATCTCTTCGGCACGCCTGGGCAAACGAGGTTCCAGTTTATGTGGAAGATCCTAGCTTACGGCATACACGGCTATATTTACATGGTTGATACGAGCTCTGTTCAGGAGGTTCTAAGGGCTAGGGCTCTTTACAGTTACATGAAAAGTATAGGTGATTACCCGCACATTATAGCTGCCAACAAGCAGGATATTGAGCATGCAGTTCCACCGCAGACTGTTGCGCGGCTCTTCAACGTCCCGCCCCACTACGTTGTTCCCCTAATCGCGTTGAGGAAGGACTCCGCGGCTAGCGTCCTGAAATACGCCGTGAAGATTATAAAGCGTAGCCAGGAGGCCGAGCTTGAAAAACAGGCTTTAAAAGCGAGTGACTAGGGTGCAGTGGACAAGCCTACTAGTGTTATCGTCGCGTTTACGTTCCACGGCCCCCACATGGTTATTTTGAGGAGGCTGGAGTTCTCAAAGCCTTTTAGAATATACGGGCTTATCGCGCGGCCGACTGGTTTATCATTCATGTATACCTCGCTTATGGCGCCGCTAGATATTGAGAGTGTGACCTCGGAGTCACCGCTTAGCGGCACGGCTATCCGTGTTCCGTTGACTTTTTCTCCCGTGGGTGCGTATTCGAATATTGCGCTTACAGGGTTCTCCGTGTGTATGCTTAGTACTATGCTGCCGTCCTCTATTTTATAGGGTAGAGCTACCCAGAGGACTGTGAATGTGTCGTTACTGTAGAGCTTTATTGTGCAGCCGTTTACCTCGTAGACCGCGGTTTTGTTTACAGCCATTACTTTGAGGGTGCAGTTAATTTTTCCAACGTTTTTCTCTAGGGATGAATTATTGGGGGGTTTTGCGGCCTTGTTGGCAGCTGTCTGGGTATAATAGTAGATTGCTGTTATCGCTGTTGCCGCTACTAACAGGGCGACCAGCAATATTGTGGTCAAGGGGGTAATCTTCATCAGTAAAAATGTCTCCGATTAACAGATATTATCTTTCACCCACCAGCTTTATCCTGGATGCTATAATGCCGGTAAAACCGTATAAGAGGGGCTTTAGAGCCTTAGGCGTAGCGGAGTGTTTTAAGAAGCGCCACGCGTGGTCGGTTGTCGCGGGTGTAGTGGTTAGGCGTGATCTCCTAGTAGATGGAGTGTATGTGGCTAGGGTGAGGGTGGGCGGACTTGACGCTACTGAGAGAATCGTCGGGATGATACTCAAAAGCGGTAGGAAGGACATAAACGTTGTATTATTGAATGGCTGCGTTATCTCGTGGTTCAACATAGTTGACCCCAACCTAGTGTTTTCCGAGACAGGTATACCTGTGGTATGTGTAACATATGAAGAGTCAGAAGGCTTGGAGCAGTACATCCGGGAGTACTTCCCGGGCGACGAGGAGAGGCTCAGGGCCTACAAAAGGCTTGGAAAGAGACGCCGCATCTTTATCCGAAAAGCGCGCAGATACCTCTACGTCCGTGTAGCGGGTATTGGCGAGGAAGAGGCCAGGAGCGTGCTGGAGGCGTTCGCGGTCACCGGCGGTGTGCCGGAGCCTATACGTGTAGCCCGTATGATAGCCCGTAGTGTACATTCCTTCCTTGTTGAGGAGGAGCCAGGTTTTCTCGGGGCATCGACATAGTTTTTTGTAGAGGGCTGCGGTGATCTAGGTGAAGTGAGGGGAGATGATAAACCTTCCCAGGACAATTGAGTGGGTCGACGGCAAAGTCCGCCTCATAAATCAACTCCTTCTACCAGAGAGACTTGAATACATTGAGACCGAAGATTGGAGGAGAATCGCGAAGGCGATTAAAGACATGGAGATACGGGGCGCGCCGGCTATAGGCGTGGCCGCAGCCTTTGCACTAGCCCTCTACGCGTACCACGATTCTTCACCAAGTTTTGAGGGGTTCTTGGAGGGTTTAAAAAGGGCTGGGGAGGTATTAGCTTCTACGAGGCCGACTGCGGTGAACCTTTTCTGGGCTATTAGGAGGGTGCTGTCGGCCGCGGAGAAGGCCGGAGGCCTAGACGAGGCTAGGAGGGCGGTGATCGATGAAGCCCTTGCGGTTCAGAGGGAGGACGAGGAGGCTAACAGGAAGATAGGCGAGTATGGGGAGAAGCTGATAGAGGATGGAGACACGCTGATTACAGTATGTAACGCGGGGAGCTTGGCTACGAGCTACTGGGGTACTGCTACCGCCCCCATATACACCGCCTTGGAGAAGGGGAAAAGGGTACGGGTATTTGCATTGGAGACGCGTCCATATCTTCAAGGGGCAAGGCTTACCGCGTGGGAGCTTAGTAGAGCTGGCGTCGAGGTGTATGTGGTCACTGATAATAGCATCGGTATCCTTGCAGAAAAGGAGCGCATAGACCTTGCTATTGTCGGCGCCGACAGGGTTACAAGGCTAGGATATGTTGCAAATAAGATAGGCACCTATCCCCTCTCACTCGTTGCGAGGGTCCACAATATACCCTTCTATGTTGCAGCGCCGACAAGTAGCATAGACCTCGAGGCGGCCGGCCCCGAAGACTTTGAAATAGAGAAGAGAAACCCGGAGGAGGTACTGTACTGTAGAGGAAAGAGGATAGCGCCGGAGGGCGTGTCGGCACTGTATTACGCCTTCGATATAACGCCGCCACAGCTTGTCACCGGTATTATAACGGAAAATGGTGTAGCATATCCGCCTTACGAAAAAAACCTTGTGAGGATAAAATCGTTTTAAACATTAGAACACGTTTATCATTTATACCGCGTAGGAGATGCCTTCTCGCTAAAACTGTACGGAGCGAGAAGGCATGGCGCGGCCTAAAACTGTTAAACTGAAGTCCCTCGAAGACCTTATACACGTGCTTAGTGTAGCCCAGATACCCTTACTCCACCACGTTAAGGTAAATTCCAAGCACGTGTACTTTGTCCCGATAGGCGTCTTGGGGGGCGTCGAGATAGTGTATTATGTTGAGAGCAACTATCCCCTCTCGGGGCGCTTCGTCTACTACAATACCTATACCGGCGACGTCACGGTGTCGGATTATGTCACCTCCGACACGCGCGTAATGGTTGTGCCGATAGTAGAGGTCGAGAAGCATAACCTATTCCAGGAGAAGATATTCTATGAGGGCGATAGGAAGGAGCGTGAAAGCGGTAAAAACGGGCAGAGCGCGTTTGCGGTGGTGCTAGGGAGGTCCGGTAAGTCTAAGTAGACCGTGGTCTTCTGAGGCGACCGTAGTGTTAATATATTCTTGTTATTCTTAGCGCTGGGGTTCAACGCTATGGTGATGAAGGCATCGTCGCAGCCCAGGAAGATGCGGAAGAGGATGATATACCAGGCTGCTCTACACGTGAAGGCGAAGCAGCTTGTAGCGCCGCTCTCCAGCGAGCTTAGGGAAAAGTATGGTGTACGTAGGGCGCGCGTACGTAAGGGAGACAGGGTTCTCATAGTCCGTGGATCGTATAAGGGCCATGAAGGCAAGGTTGTGGGAGTAGACGTTGACAATATGAGGATATTTGTTGAAGGAGTCAACCTGAAGAAGGCTGACGGTACGGAGGTTCCTCTGCCAATACATCCCTCCAAGGTTGTTATAACGGAACTCGATCTAAGCGACCCAAGGCGTAAGGATAAATTCGCGGTAGAGAGTAGTTAAGGGTGTAGCGTATGGTGAGAAAAATCCACGGTTCACTACGCCATATAAGACGTGCAGCTACGCCGCCCTTCTGGCCCATAAAACGCAAAGGCTACGTGTGGGCGGTAAAGCCCAGGCCCGGTCCCCACTCTCTGGCTTCCTCTATTCCGTTAGCGGTTGTCGTGAGGGATCTTTTAGGCAAGGCTTCTTCTCTCTCGGAGGCCCGTAAAATAATAGCTGAAAGAAAGATTGCTGTCGACGGGCGCATAGTGACCGACTACAAGTTTCCGGTAGGTCTCATGGACGTGGTGGAGCTGATACCTGAAGAAACCGTGTTGAGGGTTGTCCCCCATCCCGTGAAGGTTATGACGCTGGTAGAGATCGATAAGGGGGAGGCCGGGTTTAAGCCTGTGAGGATTAAGCGGAAAACTACCGTAAAGGGCGGCCACATACAGCTTACATTCCACGACGGCAGGAACTACCTCGTAAGGGTGAAGGATCCGAGAAAGCCTGTTGAGGCACCGTATAGGGTTTACGACACTATTAAGCTCGCTATACCTAGGGAGGAGATACTTGATCACGTGCCCTTCGAGCCGGGCGTGCTGGCTGTTGTAGTGGACGGCGCGAACGTGGGATTTGTTGGCAGGATTAAGGCTGTCAACAGGATATTCAAGAGGCGGAATGCGCTTGTAGAGCTTGAAGGCGACGGTAAAATTGTTAGGACTATACTTGAGTACGTCTTCCCCATAGGTAGGGAAGAGCCTATGATAAAGCTTTGGGAGGGGTGAATGTGAATGGCCGGTAAATATGTTTTAGAGACAGATCATCCCATGAGGAGGGTTTTCATAGGAAAAGTTGTTGTGAACATAGGGGTTGGCGAAAGCGGCGAGAGGCTTGCTAAGGCGGCTAAGCTGCTTGAAGAACTCACGGGGCAGAAGCCTTCACTGCGCAAGGCGAAGAGGAGCGTAAAGGACTTCGGTATAAGGAAGGGGGAGAACATAGCTGCTATGGTGACTCTACGCGGCGAGAAGGCCATCGACTTCCTTAAAAGAGCTTTTGCGGCCGTGGACAATAAGATAAGTGAACGCAGCATAGATAAGCACGGGAATTTCGCCTTCGGCGTGCGGGAGCACATACTTTTACCGGGGGTGAAGTACGACCCCGAAGTTGGTATCTACGGCTTCGACGTGATCGTCGCCATGGAGAGGCCGGGTTATAGGGTTGCTAGGAGGAGGCGTAAGAAAAGTAGGGTGCCGAATAGGCACAGGGTAACCAAGGAGGAGACCATAGAGTTTCTCGAAAAAGTTTTAGGTGTCGAGGTTATTAGGGGGAGGAGGTAGCTATGGCGAAACTAAGGCCTCCGAAGAAGAGGAAGTATGGGAAGGGAGCGTTGATGTGTATGCGCTGCGGCACGCATGAAGCCGTTATCCGAGTCTACGGGTTAAACCTATGTAGGCGTTGTTTCCGCGAGGTTGCTGAGCAGATAGGGTTTAAGAAGTATAGCTAAACCCTCCCCCTGTTCTGCGGCGACCGTAGTGTTAATATATTCTTGTTATTCTTAGCGCTGGGGTTCAACGCTATGGTGATGATGGATACGCTCGCCAACGCTATGGCTACTATACTCAACAACGAGGTGCGGGGCAAAAGGGAGGCCGTGATATACCCCGCCTCTAAGCTGATAGCAGGTGTTCTAAGCGTCTTGAAGGAGAAGGGGTACATTGACGGCTTCGAGTACGTGGAAGATGGACGTGGAGGAAAATTCGTTGTAAAACTTAATGGGAGAATAAACAAGTGCGGCGTAATAAAGCCTCGTTTCCCGGTCAAAAAAGACGAGTATGAAAAATGGGAAGAGAAGTTCCTCCCCTCTAGGGAGATAGGTCTCCTCATAGTGTCGACGTCTCAGGGCATCATGGACCATGTTACTGCTAAGGAGAAGGGGGTAGGGGGCATATTGGTAGCGTACGTGTACTAAGGGGTGGTATTGATGACAGAAGCCGAGAAAAAAGTCCCGAAGAGGGCCGCGCTCGAGGCTGAGAAGGCCAGGCTGCTGAAGATAAGGGAAGTCGCCTCAAAGAAGAGGCCCAGGTTTATCCGCATGAACAGTTGGTACATTAAGAGGCTCGGCGACTCTTGGAGGAGTCCTCGTAGAAGCCTCGACAACAAGATAAGACTCCAGAGAAAGGGGTTCCCCGCCCTTGTCAAGGTGGGATACCGAGGCCCTAGGGCTGTTAGGGGGCTTCATCCCTCGGGCTTCGAGGAGGTGATAGTGCATAACGTGGAGGAGCTAGAGGCCCTCGACCCCAAGCGCCAGGCTGCGCGTATAGCCTCTACTGTGGGTAGGAGAAAGAGGGTTGAGATTATAAAGAGGGCCGAGGAGTTGGGTATACGCGTGTTAAACATAGGGGGTGAATAGTTGTGGACGCGAGGCTTGCTAGAAGACTGGCTGCGGATCTGATGGGCGTCGGAGAGAGCAGGGTGTGGATAGACCCTGACCACTTGGACGAGGTTGCAATGGCTATCTCGCGGCAGGAGATTAGGGCGCTTATAAAGGACGGGACGATCCAGAAGCATTTTCCCTCTACCCCGTCTCGTGGAAGGGCTAGGATAAGGCGGTTGAAGCGGAAGAAGGGGCGTGGAAGGGGGCCTGGTAGCCGTAAGGGGCCGAGGTTTGACGAGAAGCGCATATGGATCGCACATGTGAGGGCTCAGAGGCGCTTCATAAGGTACCTGAGAGACAAGGGGCTTATAGACAGGTCCACCTATAGGAAGCTGTACAGGTTGATTAAGGGAGGGGCGTTCAGGAACCTGTCGCACCTGAAGCTCTACCTAAAGGAGAGAGGCTTGGTGAAGGGTGAGCAGTGATGGCGAGGGGAGGCAGGTATAAACTTCCTCTAAAGAGACGCAGAGAGGGTAAAACAAACTACTATAAACGTAGGAAAATGATCCTATCTGGCAAGCCCAGACTCGTAGTTCGGGTACTTTCTAGAAGCATTATCGCACAGGTTATAAAGGCGAGGCCCGGGGGCGATGTTACAGTGGCGTCGGCTGTTTCAAAGGAGCTGGCACGCTACGGGTGGAAGGGCGGTGGTAAGAACCTCCCAGCGGCATACCTTACAGGGATGCTGGCAGCCCTAAAGGCTAAGAAGGAAGGTGTCGAGGAGGCGATACTTGACATAGGTCTACACGCCCCTACTAGGGGCGCAAGGGTCTTTGCCGCCGCTAAGGGAGCGGTGGATGCGGGGCTCCACGTCCCCCTAGGTGAGAGCGTTGTTCCGGATGATGAGAGGATCAGGGGTGAGCATATAGCCGCGTATGCGTCCCTGCTCTTCGAGCGCGATGAGGAAGAATACAGGAGGAGGTTCTCCAAGTACCTCGAAGCGGGGCTTGACCCGCGGGAGCTGCCCAGCCACTTTGAAGAGGTCAAGGAGAGGATACTGGGCGAGTTTTCATCGTAAAGGGTCGGGAAACTTTTATTTACACACCGCCTGTGTGATTGAGGGGTGGTTTAGTGTCTACTCTTGAAACATGGGTGCCTAAGACAACCGTCGGGAGGCTGGTAAAAGAAGGTAAGATCACCAGTATAGACCAAATATTTGAACAGAACCTACCCATAAAAGAGGTAGAGATAGTTGACGCGCTCCTACCTAACTTGGAGTTTGAGGTTCTCAACGTAAACTTTGTCCAGAGGCAGACGGACGCCGGAGAGGTCAGCCAATTCCAGGTGACCGTTGCTGTCGGGAATAAGGATGGATACGTCGGCGTGGGTATGGGCAAGTCTAAGCACATTAGGGTCGCCATAGAGAAGGCAGTGAGGAACGCTAAGCTTCACATAATCCCTGTGAGGAGGGGGTGCGGCAGCTGGGAGTGTCTCTGCGGGGAGCCGCACAGCCTGCCCTTCAAGGTGGAGGGTAAGAGCGGTAGCGTCAGGATAGAGCTACTGCCCGCGCCTAAGGGCGTGGGCCTCGTGGCCTCCGACGTCGCTAAGGCTGTTCTCAGGCTTGCCGGCATAAAAGATGTGTGGACGCGTAGCTACGGTGAGACACGTACTACGCACAACATGGCTAAGGCTGTTTACAACGCGTTAAAGCAGACCTACAAGTTCAAGTCTCCTGACATGTGGTGATGATGGATGGCGTTATTGGCTGTAGTTAGGATAAGAGGGGAGGCTGATCGTAAGCCTGAGGAAAGGAAGGCGCTGGAACTGCTGAGGCTCCATAAGACTAACCACGCGGTTCTAGTGGAGGATAAGCCTTCAATAAAGGGCATGTTGAAGGAGACTTTGGAGTACGTTGTCACGTACGGCGAGATAGACGCTGACACGTTGGCACAGTTAATAGAGCGTAGGGGAAGGCTGGTCGGGGGAGGCAGGATCACAGAGGAGTATCTTAAAAAAATCGGCTTCAACAGCTACGGCGAGCTCGCGCAGGCTTTAATTGAAGGCAGAGTTAAATGGGACGAACTGCCAGGTGTGAAGCCCGTTTTCAGGCTTTCTCCCCCTAGCAAGGGGTTTAAGGGCACAGTGAAGAAGCACTTCAAAGAAGGCGGCGAGCTCGGTTACCGTGGTTCTGCTATAAACGAGCTACTCAGGAAGATGATTTAACAGTTTTTGCGGTTAAAGTTTAAATTCTCCCGAACTCATTGATGACGGTAGACTGTTCCCGGTGGCCACGATGGTTGTAAGGAGGGAGAAGAAGCGGAAGTATTTCAGAGGTAGCAGGACATATGGCTGGGGCCGTGTAGCTCAGCACAGGCGCAGCGGCCGCAAGGGTGGAAGGGGCCTTGTAGGGTTCCACAAGCACAAGTGGACCTGGACCGTTAAGTATGCGCCAGACTGGTATGGCAAACACGGGTTCACGCGGCACCCCTCCATAGTACCTACGTGGAGGAACCTAAATGTGGGGTTCCTCGACGAAGTTGCTGAGAGGCTTGTTGAGGCGGGCGTCGCTTCAAAGGAGGGGGACGCCGTTAAGATAGACCTGGCGTCGCTTGGCTACAACAAGCTGACAGGCGCAGGTAAAGTCAAGAAGAAGCTTATAGTTACCGTTGCAAAGGCTACCGAGAAAGCCGTGAAAAAGATAGAGGAGGCTGGGGGCAAAGTTATCATAGCTGGTGAATAAACTTGTCGAAGGCCTATGACATCCTCGAGCCAGTATTTAGGATACTCCCCGAGATAGAAAAGCCCGCCCGTAGGCCTAGCCTAAGGGTGAGGCTTTTCTGGACAGCACTAGTGCTACTAGCCTACTTCCTTCTAAGCCAGATACCCCTCTACGGTATACCTCTGCAGTCACAGCAGGCCGTGGGCGCCCTCCTCTTTCTGCAGGTAGTACTGGCATCCAAGCGTGGAACGCTCATGGAACTCGGCATAGGCCCCATCGTGACAGCCGGTATAGTGTGGGAGCTGCTGGTGGGCAGCAAGATCGTCCAGATAGACCTCACGACGAAGGAGGGGCGCAAGCTCTTCGCAGGGGTTCAAAAACTCTTTGCAATAATATTTGCCGCGTTCGAGGCCCTAGCCTACGTCGTCGGCGGGATGTATGGGCCGCTAAACCAGACTCAGCAGATCCTTGTTTTCTCGCAGCTATTCTTCGTAAGCATCCTCGTACTCCTCATGGACGAGCTCTTGCAGAAGGGGTGGGGTATAGGAAGCGCCGTTAGCCTCTTCATCGCGGCCGGCGTGGCACAGCAGATCTTCTGGGAAATGTTCGCCCCGGTAGGCCCCCTTCAGGACGGGCTTCTCTACGGCTTCTTCCCCTCCCTCTTCTACGGTATAGGATACCTCGCCTCCACGGGCAACTCTACTTTGCTCCTCCACGCACTCGTAAGGCCCACAGGGTATCCCGACCTTATAGGCTTCCTGGCCATGCTGCTATTCCTCTTAGTGTTGACGTTCCTTGAAAGCACGAAGATACTGATACCTGTGGCGAGTATAAGGTTCGGCGGGATGAGGACAAGGATTCCGCTTAAACTGATGTACGTGTCCAACATCCCCGTAATACTGGTGGGGGCGCTCTACGCCGACATGATGATGTTTACCCAGGCTCTGTGGCCGAGGCTCAACCCGGGCAACACCAACCCCTTCTTGAATATGATCGCAATGTACAACTATACGCAGCGGGGCCCCATACCGCTCCCCGGAAGCCTTGTATACTACATGACGCCGCCTAGAACTATATGGTCGGTGCTACATGACCCGCTACGAGTGGTGGTGTACTCCATCATATTTATTGTACTAAACATAGTGTTCGCCGTAGCCTGGGTCATGACCTCAGGCATGGACCCAGAGGCTCAGGCGGAGCAGCTAGTGAAGTCGCAGCTCCAGGTACCGGGGTTCAGGAAGTCCGAGAAGGTTATTGCAAACCTTCTCAGACGCTATGTGTGGGCTCTAACGCTTTTCAGCGGCTTCCTAGTAGGCGTGATCGCGGTTGTAAGCGACATTATGGGCGCATTGGGGGGAGGTATAGGTATACTACTCATGGTGGATATACTGGTTCAGTACTACGAGTTGCTCGCTAGTGAGAGAGCTCTTGAAATGTACCCGGCTCTCGCCAGGCTGCTGGGAGAATAAGCCAGGTATATTTTTTGACACTGCCAGTATATTTTGCGAAGAGTTTTCCGTAGATGCGCTTTCGCGAAGAACAATTCTTATTAGTGAATATCATTACTACATGTAATCAGGTGAAATATTATGCCGAGAAAAGTAACTGAGAAAATAGTTGAAAGAAAGAAGCTAATATACGACTACCTGAGAAAACACGGCCCCGTCCCCACTATCGAGATAGTCCGAGACCTAGGTCTTTCCCACAGTCAAGTATTCTACGTGCTTAGGATACTTCTAAAGGAGGGAAAGGTCAAGGAGGAGCGTAGAGGCAAGATGGCCTACTGGGCGGCGGTTGAGTAAACAATTATAACCGAAGCTGATATAGCGATTCTGGGTGAAAGGCTAGATGGGCGGCCGTCAGAGGACGTCGATATTCTTCGATGTCGAGAAGAAGGCTAGGAGCCAGAAACGCGAGAAGGGTAAGAAGGGCAAGTAGTCTTGGCGGGTAGCAGTACTCCGCCTTGGCCGAGGCATCCGCGTTACTTAGCGGTGCCCTCCTCGCTCTTCAGGGAGGTTGACGAGCCGCTACGCACTTTTTATGCGGCGCTTTTAGCGAGGGCGCTCGTGGTCTATAGGGTGGAGGAGATAGTTGTGTACAAGGAAGGAGGCGTCTCCCCTCGATATTTAGTGGACGTGATGAGTTATCTCTCTGTACCCCAGTATCTTCGCAAGAAGATTTTTCCCCGGAAAAAGAGCCTAAAATATGTAGGCGTGGCACCGCCGATAGCCGCGCCCTCCCATCCCAGGAAGGGCGATGAGGCGGAGTATAGGGAAGGGCTTGTTGTGGAGAAGGAGAAGGGCTACGTGTATGTGGATGCAGGCCTAGGTTCGCCTATACGTGTTAAGGGCGGCGCCAGGGTTGGCGATCTTGTATTAATTAAGAAGCGAGGCGGGAAATGGGTGTTGGAGAATGGTAGACCCCCCTTTTATTGGAGGTACACCGTGAGCGTGGCGGAAGGCCTCGGCGATGCTATAAAAACTTTTAGGGGAAGGGGAGCCGTCATCGTAGCGACCTCTCGTAAAGGCAGAGATGTAAGAGGAGTATTCGACTTTTTCCGCAGTATACCCCTCGGGAAAGGCGTGGCCTTGCTCTTCGGGCTTTGGGCTAGGGGGCTATACGAGGTCGCCGATGATGAGGGCTTTTCTCTTGAGGAACGAGTCGATGCCGTTGTTAATTTTATTCCAGGACAGGGTGCGCGTACGGTTCGTACACTGGAGGCCGTTCACGCCTCTTTGGCTATTGTTAACGTGCTCGTCGACTGAGCGGGCACCGAGTAATTTTTAAGGCTGCAGTAAAACTTGATGCGGGTTCGAGGTGCTAGCGGATGGCTAAGGGTCATACGTCTCGCCACGGTTCAATGGCCTATTACCCTAGGAAGAGGGCGAGGAGCCCTATAGCTAGGGTGAGGAAGTGGGTTGACCCCGGACGTGAGGGTCTACTAGGCTTCGCCGGCTACAAAGTCGGCATGTTGCATGTTGTTAAAATAGAGGACAACAAGAACAGCCCCTTCTACGGCCAGGAGGTTATACGGCCAGCAACCGTCATCGAGACTCCGCCGATACTTATAGTAGGGTACAGGGCGTATAGTGGGAGCTTTTATGGTCTCCGCGCGGTCGCTGAGGTATGGATGGACGGCCTGCCGGCCGACCTGAGCAGGGTTTTTACCACGCCTAAGAAGGAGGGGTATAGTGAGGAGCAGAGGAAAAAGCTTGAGGAGGTAAAGGGCGAGATAAAGGAGCTGCGCGCAATAGTTGCCATGCAGCCGAGGCTAGCGGGGATTCACAGGAAGAAGCCGGAAGTGTTTGAGATAGGAGTGGGGGGTGATGTCGAGGCGGCGCTTAAATTCCTCGAGGAGAATCTTGGCAAGCAGATCACGGTTGACCAGGTGTTCGAGGAGGGGCAGTATATTGACGTGTTGGCGGTAACTAAGGGTAAGGGTTACCAGGGCGTCATAAAGCGTTATGGTGTACGTGAAATGCCGCGCTGGCATAAGCATAGAAAGGGTAGCCGTAGAATAGGTAGCGTGGGGCCTACGTCGGCGTCTATAATGTTCTATACCCCCTTCCCCGGACAGATGGGGTATCATCAGAGGACGGATTATAATAAACGTATACTGAAGATAGGGAACCTGATGGACGAGGAGAAGAGGAAAACGGATGACATAAACCCGAAGGGCGGCTGGCCCCACTACGGGTTGATAAGGTCCATGTACGTGTTGCTAGAGGGTAGCGTGCCCGGCCCCGCTAAGCGGCTGGTAAAGATGAGGTTCCCCGTGAGGCCCCCCGACGTCGAGAGGGAGCCTCCTAGGATAACTTATATCAGCACGCTGCCCTGGCCACAGGCATAAGGGTGAAGGCCATGAAGGTTCCGGTCTACGGTTTGGACGGGGAGAAGGTTGATGAGGTAGAGCTGCCAGCGGTCTTCGCCACCCCTGTTAGGAGGGATCTTATACGGAGAGCCGTGTTGGCGATTAGGACGTCGAGGCTACAGCCGAAGGGCACCGACCCCCTAGCGGGGCTAAGGACAACGGCTGAGAGCTGGGGTGTAGGCCACGGCGTGGCCAGGGTGGCTAGGATAAAGGGTGGCTCGAGGGCGGCTAGGGTCGTCCAGGCGGTGGGTGGCCGTAGGGCGCATCCGCCGAAGGTGGAGAAAGTTATTCGGGAGAGGATTAACAGGAAGGAGAAGAGGCTGGCGGTTGCATCGGCTCTTGCGGCCACGGCCCTACGGGACTTGGTGGCTGCGCGTGGCCATAGGGTTGGAGAAAGGGAGTTGCCTGTTGTGGTGGTCGACGAGTTCCAGGCTTTAAAGAAGACGAGGAAGGTGAAGGAGGTATTGGAGAAGCTGGGGCTCTGGGATGACGTGGAGAGAGCCAAGGAGGGGAAGCGTGTAAGAGCCGGTAGGGGCAAGATGCGTGGGCGCCGCTATAAGGTTCCTAAAAGCGTTTTGATAGTTGTAGGGGAGGATCAGGGAATAGTTAGGGCCGCTAGGAACCTTCCGGGCGTGGATGTAGCCTCCGTGGATGTTCTAAACGTTGAACATCTGGCTCCGGGCGGCGAGCCTGGACGGCTAACCCTGTACACGGTCTCGGCTTTAAAGATGATTGAGGAGAAGATGGGTGGTGAAATGTGAGTGAGGAGTATGTACATGTGATTAGGAAGCCCCATGTCACCGAGAAGACGCTAATGCTCATGGAGGAGAACAATGTTCTAGTATTCATTGTCGAAAGGAATGCTACAAAGAGTCAGATAAAGAAGGCTGTTGAGAGCATGCTTGGAGTAAAGGTTTCGAAGGTGAACACGCTGATAACGCCTAGGGGCGAGAAAAAAGCTTATGTGAAGCTTGCGCCTGAATACTCGGCTGTCGATATAGCGTCCCGGATGGGCATACTGTAGAGGTGTGAATTGAGATGGGTAAGCGGCTACTCGTCCAGCGTAGGGGGCGCGGCGGCTCTGTCTTCCGCAACCCTGGGTGGAAGCGTATAGGGCCTGCCCGTTATCCCCCGTACAACCCGGAGGAGTTCAAGAAGAAGGTAAAGGTAGGCGTTGTAAAAGAGCTTATGCATGAGCCGGGTAGAGGCCTACCGCTGGCCCGGGTAGTGTTTGAGGATGGAAGCGAGATGCTGATGATACCTCCGGAGGGCCTCGCTGTGGGGCAGAAGATATACTACGGAGCTAATGCCCCGCAGAATCTAGGCAGTATAGTGGCGATTGGAAACGTCCCTGAGGGGAGCATGGTCTTCAACGTAGAAATAAGGCCTGGGGATGGGGGCAAGCTGGCCCGTAGCAACGGGGCATACGTCACAGTGCTGGCGCACAGCGGCGGCAAGACTCTCATACAGCTCCCCTCAAAGAAGGTGAAGGAAGTTAGTAGGGACTCGCGTGTAACTATAGGCATCGCTGCCGGCGGCGGTAGAACGGAGAAACCCTTCCTTAAAGCCGGTAAGATGCACCACTGGTCCAAGGCGAAGTCGTTCAAGTACCCCACGGTGCGTGGAAAGGCTATGTCGCCGTATGCGCACCCGGCAGGCGGCGGGCACCATCCGAAGGGCTTAACACCTGCTCCGCGGAACGCGCCTCCGGGCCGTAAAGTCGGCCACATAGCGGCTAGGCGTACCGGTAGGAGAAAGGGTTAATTTTTCCATTTTTAGCCGAGAACACGGTTAAGGAGTTTTATAGTTGCCACCTCGAGTCTCGCAAGTAGGCTTCCCAGTGGACGGCCTTTCACATCGCTCATAACTATGTGTTCTATAGTCATCTTGGCGGTGTAGGGGAAGCGGCCAAAGTGTACTATGCGGTTCCACACGAGAAGCCCCCTGTTAAAGCCTAGCGAGAAAAGCGTTTTCGGGCGTTCCGTCGTAAATATGGGCTTGTGTTCTGTACCCCCTCCTTTGCCTAGGATTTTTGAAGCTATGTTTAGGGCTGCTACGCGTCCTTGCAGAATGGCTTCTTCGGCCATTTTTGACGAAAAGCCGTTGTTGTATTTATAGGCGGTTATATCGCCGGCGGCGTATACGTCTCTTAGACCTATAACTCTCATCTGGCCGTCAACCTTTAGCCACCCCCTACCAGCCCTTTCAGGCTCTTTATCGAATTCTATTCTAACAGCTCTAATACCTACAGTCCATACGACGAGGTCTGCCTCCAATCTTTCACCGCCCTCAAGTACGACCTTTTTGCCCCCTTCTACCATTGTCACGCCTTTACCCGTAACGACGTTGAGCCCCTTTTCCTCCAGGAAGAGCCTGGCTTTTTCCGAGGCTCTTCTATTGTTTAGGAAGGGGACTAGTCTCTCCATTTTCTCTATAATAGTTATGTTGCCGGGGCCCAGTTTTTCAGCTAGTTCTCCTGCCACTTCTACCCCCGTGAGGCCTCCGCCGATAACTGCCGCGCTGTTAGCCTCCCTAAGCGCTTCCGCCAACTTTATGTAGTGGCCGAGCCTCCACGCGGCGTACGTTTTATCAGCTCCAGGTATGTTGTAGAATTCCGGCCTCGCCCCAGCTGTTATTAGGAGGTAGTCGTACGCTATAGTGCTGCCGTCTTCTAGGTGTACCTTCTTATCGGCAGTAACTACTCTATAAACAGCGCCTCTTACATAGTTAAATCCCAGGCGCCTTGCTATAGTGGAAAACGGCTCCGATATATCGTCTATACTTTTCTTCCCGGAGAGGAGGTAGGGGAGTGAGGGGAGATACACGAAGCGGGGGGAAGGGTCTATAAGTACTATCTCGTGAGAGTCTGTGAGGCGTTTTTCTCGAAAGGTTTTCAGCGCACTATAACCGGCAAAACCGCCCCCCACTACGACTATTCTAGCCATCTCATGTGCGATGGCATTTTATAATCATATATACTCTTTTGAATATATGTAGTTAATAAACTATCAATATATAGTTCAACCCCATTTCCCTCTCGGGGCGATGAAGACTACGGCGGAGGCGCTACTAAAATGGCGTCACGCAGTCAGGCTGACGCCCCACGTAGAATTTATATGTGCATCCCTGATTGAATGGTGGGTGCTACTCTGTGGAAGCTGCCATAGCCAAGTTCCAGTACAGGGGCTATAGCGTCGAGGAGTTGGAAAAAATGCCCCTGGAGAAATTCATCGAGCTTGTACCTTCGCGGCAGAGGAGAAGCCTAAAGAGAGGATTCACCGAGGAGCAGAGAAAGCTTTTAGAAAAAATCCGTAAAGCTAAGAAAATGATCGCGGAGGGTAAAAAGCCGCCGATCATAAAGACGCATGTGAGAGACCTTGTCATAATACCCGAGATGCTCGGAGTCACGGTTCACGTGTATAACGGTAAGGAGTTTGTGCCCGTAGAACTGACACCCGAGAAACTCGGCCACTATCTAGGCGAGTTCTCGTTAACCACGAAGAAGGTGGAGCACGGCGAGCCAGGGCTGAAGGCTACGCGTTCATCGATGTTCGTAGCCCTCAAGTAGTAGGTGAGACGCATGCCTGAAAAGACGAAGACGTTCACCTTTCTGGTGGAGGGAGGGAAGGCTACTGCTGGGCCGCCGATAGGCCCCGCACTTGGACCCCTAGGGCTAAACGTCATGCAGGTTGTCCAGAGGATTAACCAGCTGACAAAGGACTTCGCGGGCATGAGGGTGCCTGTAAAGGTAACCGTCGATGTAGAGAAGAAGACGTTTGAAGTGGAGGTGGGGACGCCCACCACAGCGGCGCTTATAGTGAAGGAGCTTGGCGTGCAAAAGGGGGCCCAGCAGCCCGGCCACGAGACGATAGGTAACCTGAGTATAGACCAGGTGGCTAAGATTGCCCAGGTGAAAATGGCGGACATGCGTACTAAGAGTTTTAAGGCAGCTGTTAAGACTGTCCTGGGAACCGCGTTGAGCATGGGCGTTACCGTGGAGGGGAAGAGCCCCAAGGAGGTTCAAAAGGAGATCGACGCAGGCGTGTATGACGATATACTTTCGGGGTATGAAGAGGTGAGTTCCCAGTGAGCGTCTCGTCATATATTCTTCAGGAAAGCAATCTCGCGCATGCAATAGAGGAGGCCAAGAAGAAGGCGAAAAAGAGGAGGTTCCGTCAGAGCGTGGAGATGATAGTAGTTTTGAAGGACGTGGACGTGAAGCAGCCCCAGAACAGGCTTAACGTTGCCGTCCCTCTTCCGCACCCGCCGCCCGGAAAGGAGGCTAAGGTGGCGGTATTCGCCACAGGGGACTTGGCTCTTAGGGCCAAGGAGGCGGGCGCTGACGCGGTTCTAGGGAGGGAGGACGTAGAGAAACTTGGTGGAGACAAAAAAGCTGCAAAGAAGCTGGCGA
>Ga0256833_1000456_pt1 | contig 32161 bp, 25 predicted proteins | sample 356284metaG_FD_190535 | JGI IMG/M metagenome (GOLD analysis project Ga0256833, IMG submission 190535) | Hydrothermal vent microbial communities from Mid Atlantic Ridge, Atlantic Ocean - 356-284 | ecosystem: Environmental > Aquatic > Marine > Hydrothermal vents | place: Atlantic Ocean: Mid... | reverse complement strand
GTCGATGGCGTTCTCACGGGCCCACGACAGGACGTATTCGTAGCCGTCCTCCCCCTTCCGGATACGCTTCGTGGGCAGGTCGTGGCGGAACTTTCCATTCTGGTCCAGGGCGCCTGTCTCCAGGAGTTCGGCCACTGTGTAGATGAGGCCCGACCCACAGATCCCCTTGGCCTTGGCCCGCCCGATAGTCATCAGCATGGGTTCGTAGGTGGCCGGGTTGATCCGGACCTGCTCGATGGCCCCGCGCGTGGCGCGCATCCCGAACTTGATGCCGCCCCCCTCGAAGGCGGGACCGGCAGAACAGGAGGCGCTCATCAGCCAATCCTTGTTGCCCAGAACGATCTCTCCATTGGTCCCGATATCCATGAAGAGCGTCAAGTCCTCCCGCTGGAAAATCCCGGAACCCAGCACGCCTGATACGATGTCTCCCCCGATGTAACTGGCCACCATGGGAAAGAGGTAGATGTGGACATGGTCTCCCAGTTCGATCCCCGCGTTGACCGCTCGGACGGGCGGGAGAAAATTCGCTGTGGGCACGTAGGGGTCCTCCCGGAGATATTTTGGGTTTAGTCCCAGAAAGAGCTGCGTCATGGTCGTATTGCCCGCGATGACCATGTGGGACACGTGGCTCCTCTCCACCTTCGCCATGACGAGGAGCTCCTTGATAATCTTATTGATGGAGCGAACCACCACCTCCTGGAGGCGCTCCAATCCCCCCGGCTTCAGGGCGTAGACGATGCGGCTGATAACATCTTCGCCGTAGCTTATCTGGGGATTGTAATCCGAGGCAATGGCCAGAGTGTAGCGCTCGGCTCCATCCACGTCCAGCCCCGGACAGCCGAAGACCTTGCACTCGTGGAGGTTGAGCAACTGGCCGAAGATGGTCGTGGTCCCTATGTCGATGACGATAGAATAGTTGTGTTCCGCGGTGTCCCCCGGCTCTATATTGATGAGTTTGTATCCCTTGCGGGTGAGAACCATCGTCACGGTCACCTTCCAATCCGCATCCCGGAGCAACTGGCTCATCTTCTTGATCATTCGGAAGTCGGCCGAAATCCCCTCAAACCCGAATTGCTGTTTCAGGGAACGGTAGATGCGCGCCAGGTCGCTCATGTTGTCTTCCTTGGTGGGAGGCGGCAGTTCCAGATAACGTTTGAACACCGTCGGGTCGATAGACCAGCCTTGCACCAACTGGTTGATGTCCTGGGGTGACAGCACCCGGGCGAATCCCGCACGTTCCCTCCTGAGCACCGTCCGATCTATCTGAGATTCAACGGGAATCTCCACCACGATATCCGATACGGGCTTTGTCATACAGGCCAGTCGGTATCCCTGCTCGATCTCCCACTTCTGTAATTGCGGCATGGGAGGCAGGGTCGTTTCTCCCTTCACGATTTTCACCTTGCACTTCCCGCAGGTCCCGCTCCCGCCGCAAGAGGCGTTGATATGCACCCCCGCCGACATGGCTCCCTGGAGGATCGTTTCGTCGGGATCAAGGTCTATTTCTCTTCCGGACGGCTCAAACCGCACTTTGTAACCCATAAAAATCTCCTAAAATTTGTTATTGGAATAGTCGAGCCTTGACTGAGATAGAAAAATTAACTCTAACCGATTCCGCTCCTTTTGCGCGCTTTTTTAACAAACGTTAAAAAATCCTATGGTATCTCTATTGGTTTGTCAAGAACTATTTCCACTTACCTTTTCACGCACTGCCACACTCACAACTGCTCGAAACGGACTTCCGTTACGAAGAAAAACACGCCCCCCGGACGAAACAGGGTGAGGGGCCTACGCGGTTCCTTTCCCTTCCGGCCCGTGAAAGGAGACCTTCAGGGTTCCCGAGGCATCGAACGGCATCCCGGAAAAACCCGAGAGAAACGACAGCCTCGGATTCCCCGCCACTTCGGCCTCCAAGCTCTCCGAAACGTAAAGGGTTTCGAGGGAAAGGGTATTTCTGATATGGACGACCCGCATCTCGTCGACGGACTTCAGGCCCACCGTTTCGAGCGCGGTTCCAACGGCTTCCCGGTCCGTCGGAAAGGAGAGCGGCAGCGCCGCTTTCTCGGGAGACAGAGCCGTGATACAGTTGACCGCCGTTTTTCTCATATCTATTTTGTCAATGCATCTCCGGGTTGTGAAATCGGCCAGCCCGATCCCCGTGGCATTCCCCTCCGTGGCCTCCGTCAGGTCCCGCACGAAGATGCGTTTGGGATGGGGATGGATCCAGAAATCCCCGATGAGATCCCTGTGGCGTCCCACAACCTTGGTATCCATGCCCGTCCCGCTGATGTTCTTCCCGATTTCGTCGATAATCAGCAGGTCCAAGTCGTCAAAGGGGATCTTCGCCATGACTTTCTTGGAAAGCCGGAGCAACGCTTTTTCCCCCTCCAGCATTTTCTCCGGCGTGAAGGCCGCGATCCGCGTGATGCGGTCCACGCCGTTCTCTACGATTCCAAGCCCGAAAAGAACGGGACATTTTTCAACCACCATCCGACCGGCATCCACGATGATGGTCTCCATCCCGTGCTCCACGGCCGCGCGGTGATACACGCTGGCACCCCGGTGCTTTCCCATCCCGATGGCCATCATCTTGAACAGGCCGCTTTCGATCTCGCCATCGAACTTGGTGTGCGTCTTCACCCGGTTGATAACCACGAGGGCGTCAGCCTCACTCGCGTTTTTGTCAAGAAAGACTGGCACACCCCGGTCCGTCTCACCCACTTCCACTACCTCCATGGAGGCAAGAATCGGCGCGCCCATCGCCGCCTCCGTGATGCCGTAGTGCGCAAGGATGGAAAGTTGGCCCTCTGGTGTCGCGCCCCCGTGGCTTCCCATGGCGGGAAAGATGAAAGGCCGCGCGCCCCGATCCTTCAAAAAATCGACGACCGCCTTGATGATCTCGTCAATCCGGTCGATCCCCCGGCTCCCCGCAGGCACCGCGACCCGCATTCCGGGCCGTATCCGATCACGCAACGCCATGTCTCTCAAGGCTTTAGTGACGACGGTCGGAACGTCGCAAACCTCCTCCCGGTAGAGTTCCTGCCACACCAGGGCCATTCTCGGAAAACATGCTTTTCTCTTTCCCACCTCGCTTCCACCCCCGGGATCATTATATCCCAAAATCTTTTTGGAAAAGCAAGATGCCACTGAAACAAACCATTAAAGTATCGTAGAAAACGGGAAGCCATCAACAACAAACATAACCCTATGTTTCTCGGATTTACATGAAAACGAGTGCCTCTTTCCTACAAAAAGAAGAACGGACCGTTAAGGGGTGCGATTTCTTACGGTCCGTCCGTTGGAGGTGCCATGTTGTCACATGGCTATGAAAAAAGGTCAGATGACCTTTTCCCCCACAAACATTTTGTTCTCTTCGATAATTTCACCTGCGATGGTAATCGCCTCATCCAGGGTCTTGATACCTCCGTAAACGATACTGTCCCTGATACGTAAGCTGTATTCCTGGTTGCCCGCCTTATCCGTGATCATCTGGATATGGAGACTCAGACGAGTGCCAAGGCGGATGTATTGTGCGCTCTGCATGACTTTCCCCTTGTAAGACCAGGGTTCCGTGACATGGAGCAACATGAAATCGAGTATTTGTCTCGGATATTCCATCAGTACCCTCCTTTTTTATGCTGATACGGTTTCGGCCGCCGGAACATCCAACTCCGTCACTTCCCTGATCGCGTCCTCGCCGCGCCCCACGACGACGGCCGCCGTCGCATCGCCCCAGACATTGATAGCCGTCCGAAATTGATCAAGGATTCGATCTATGGCAAGAATCAAGCCGATACCATCCAGAGGGAGGCCTGCAGCGGTCAGAACGATACCCATGGTGACCAGCCCCGCTCCGGGAATCGCCGCCGCTCCGATGGCCGCCAGTGAAGCGGTAATAAAAATGACTACCTGCATCCCCGTCGTCAGGTGCACCCCAAGAAGCTGGGCGATGAAAATCACAGCGACCGATTCATACAAAGCGGTTCCATCCATATTGATGGTCGCCCCCAGCGGGAGCACAAAATTTCCGATGCGGCTGTCCACCCCGGCCCGGTTTTCCAGATTGCTCATGGTTATGGGCAACGTGGCGGCACTCGATGCCGTTGACCATGCCGTCATCATGGCCGGCGAAAGGGCCTTGATCAGGCGGAATGGGTTATACCGCCCAAAAACAAGAACGAGGATGGGCAGGGTGATGAACCCGTGAATGAACAACCCGAGGATCACCGTCAGACCGTATTTGCCAAGCGCTTTCAGGGCCTCAAACCCCAGATCCATGAAGATGGCCGTAACCAGCATGAAGATGGCGTAGGGAGCGATCGCCATGATCGCCATGATTCCTTTTTGCATGATTCGGTCAACAGCGTTGATAACCCGGGTCATTGGCTCGCAATCGCTCCCCACGATTGAAGCGAAAACCGCCAGAAAAATCGTGAAGAAGATAATCTGAAGGACATCTCCTTTAGCGAAGGCCGCGGCGGCATTTTTCGGGATCATGTTCACAAAGGTATCCACAATGATAATAACCGGGCTCCGTTGACCCACGCCCTGCTTCGCAACCTTGGCGGGCACCTCTGTCCCGATGTGTAGCGCGGATAACGCCCCTTTGTCGATTCCCAGCCCCGGATTGATAATGTTGACGACAATCAACCCCACCAAGACCGCCAAGGCGGTCGTGAGCATGTAATAGGCGATGGTCTTCCCCCCGATCCGGCCAAGCTTACGGACATCCCCGAGATTGGCGACAGCCATATAGATGGAAGCAAACACGAGAGGAACTATCAGCATGCGTAAGAGCCGTATGAAAACATCCCCACCGTATTTGAACAGGGTTTTCAGGTAATAAAAGGGCCCGGAAGTGACGCCCGATCCCACTGTCAAATTCAAGATAATCCCAAGGGCAATACCCAAGATAATTCCAATGAGAATTTTCCACTGAAGGTCCAAACCCTTCTTCTTTTTTTCGGCGCCGCTCATCTTAGTCCCCTCCATAATAATCTTCGGTAATATTGAAACTTCGAATGGTTACCCTGGATTTAACCGGGAGATAAGCCCCGATAAACTGATCCACATATCCGTTTGCCCGGAGTTCCAAAACAAAGACATTCAGAAGATTCAGGAAATCCTGGTTCCCCTTCCGAATGGCGAAACCGTAATAATCAGGTTTAAAAGGAGGATCCAGCACGACCACACGAAAACTCGCCCGTTTCGCGTTCTCCTTCAACCATACCTTGAGAAACATCTCGTCGTGAACCATGATATCTGCTTCACCCTTGAGAACGGCTTCCGCCGCCGCCTCATTGGTGGGAAATGCCTTGATCCTGGCCCCTGGGAAAAACCGTGGAACGATACGTTCCGGCGCCTTGCCCTTCGTAACGGCCACAATCAGGTTTTTCCATTTGCCGCTGCGTGCAAGTTCGTCATGTAGGGCTCGGTAACTCGTCGCCGCAGAAATCCCAAGCCTAGTGGTCGTTATTTTGTTGAGTAGAATGGAAAGCCCAGTATCGAAATACGCATTCGTAAAATCTATCACCTTCTGCCGCTCGAAAGTAATGCTCATCCCCGCCATGATGATATCGATTTCATTTCCTCGAAGCATGGGAATCAAATCTGAAAAGGTGTGGGGAACAACGATTTCCGCGCGGGCCCCGAGTTTCTTGGCGAGGAGTTTGGCAATATCGATATCCACTCCCTCGCGTTGTTCACCCTTCTTGAACGAAAAGGGTTTGAACTTAGGGTTGACCCCCACGCGGATGACCTTCTGAGCCATTATCTTCTGAAGTGTGGGGGATTGCGTCACGATCTCCCCCGCAGCGGAAACCACCGCAAAGCACACCGCGAAGCAAAGAACGAAACAAAGAACAATTGCCCAAAGTCCCAGGAATTTCATGATCGCACGTTTCATGTTACCTCCTCCATAAAGTTTTCCTCCTTCCACACGCCGGATCCCCGCGGCCGTTTCGGAGTTACCCAACCATCCGCCTACCCCCGTAGGATTTCCGCGGACTACGCATACAAAAAGTTGTTCTAAGCGGCGTTATTGCTCCAACGAGTAAATATGGATACATGCAATTATGTTTTGCATAATTCATACCATAGCATCGAAAAAATCAAAGCAAACATTTATTTGAAACAGCGTTGTAAATATCCAGCCATTCCTTTTCGAAATCCCAAGAAAATTAAATATGTTTTGCGGACTGCCGGAACTCCGCTGAAGGAGGGCGGAGCGTTTAAAACTCGTTTCCCTCCCACTACTATGAGTAAAAATGACTCATTTGCCTGTTTTTAACGAGTCATAATTGTCCCACAGCAAAAAAAGAAAATAAGGCAGTCCTGGAGAACAGTCAGGAATAATCTTTTTTGAAAAGACCATATTTTTTCATCTTATTGTAGAGGGTCTTCCTGGGCAGGCCAAGCGCCCGGTAGGTGGCCGTAATATTCCCCTTCCGGCGTTTGAGTTCCTCCTCGATAAGATATCTTTCAAATGATTCCACCCGCTCCTGCAGAGATCCTTGTCCGACGCTTTCTCCATCCTCCAAAGGGGGCAGGGTATCCTCCATCCCAAGCACCATTCTCTCCGCCACATTCTGCAATTCGCGAACATTTCCCGGCCAGGCGTACAGCATGAATGGCTGTAAATCTATCCTTTCCATATCAGGAACCGGCCTTCCAAGCCGACTCGCCGCTTTCTGCAGGAAATGAATGAACAGGGCGGGGATGTCTTCGACCCGGTCCTTGAGGGGAGGAATCACGAGATTGGCAACGTTCAAGCGATAATAGAGGTCGCTCCTGAACTCTCCCTTTTCACTGGCTTCGAGAAGGTTACGTTTTGTCGCCGCAATAACCCTCAAATCGAGCTCGATGGTCTTGCTTCCTCCCAATCTCTCGATGGACCGCTCCTGCAGAACGCGCAACAACCGGACTTGGAGAACCAAGGGCATGGACTCAATCTCATCGAGGAACAGCGTTCCCCCGTCGGCCTGCTCAATCTTCCCGATATAGATACGATCAGCGCCTGTAAACGCTCCGGGGTCATGCCCAAAAAGTTCGTTCTCGATAATGCTCTCTGGAATAGCCCCACAATTTATGGCAATGAATGGACGCTCCCTCCGGTGGCTGTAGCGATGCAGGCACCGGGCGACGAGCTCTTTACCCGTCCCCGTTTCGCCAACGATGAGGACATCCACATTGGTGCCGGCAATGGCCCGAATCTTTTCGCGCAGGCGACGCATGCGTTCACTGCGACCGAGGATAACCGATTCGATGCCACTCCGCCGGGCGACCTCCGCCCGCAATTTCCTGTTATAGAGAATAAGCCCCCGCTTTTCCAAGGCGCGTGCGACAATTTCCACAAACCTATCCGCCGACAGGGGTTTTTCGATAAAATCATAGGCGCCTTTTCGCATGGCCTCCACGGCCATACTGATATCCCCGTGGCCCGTGACGAGAAGCACGGGAAGATCAGGATCCCGCCGAAGTGTCCAATCAAGAAGAGAAAACCCGTCGACCCCGGGCATCCTCACGTCCGTCACCAGGATCCCCGGCCAGTCCCGGGAAATCAACTTCATGGCCTGGCGGGGATTCCTGAACGTGACGACATCGTAACCGGCCAACCTCAAGGTCTGCTCCACGGCCCGGCAAACATATTCGTCGTCATCCACAAAAATGACGGATCCCCTCACGTTTTCCATACTTCATCCTTTTTCTTTGCCGTATAACGGCGAAGTTCGATGGTGGCCATCGCGCCGCCGTCGGGATGATTGCCCATACGGATCATTCCCCCGAAATCCTTCACGATTCCCAGTGAGAGGGACAACCCCAGTCCTAACCCTTTTCCGTCTTTACGGTTACTGAAAAACGGTTCGAACAGCCTGTTCAAATCCCGCGGGTCGATTCCATCTCCGGTATCCCGGATATGGATGACAACCTTCTCCTGAAATTCCTGGAGAGTTATGGAGATTTCTCGGACGGATGACCCTGCGACGGCATCCAGGCTGTTCTTCAGGATATTGACCATAACCTGCTCTAGGCGGATTGGGTCCCCCCACACCATAAGATCATCGTCCCATACAGCGGGATTACACTTGACGCACGCATTCAATTTCTTAACTCTATTTTCGAGCAGAACCAGCGCGTTTCTCAATACCTGCACGATGGGGACTGGTACCTCCCTCCCCGGGGACTTGCGCGCGAAGGTCTTGAGTTGGCGCGTTATCTCCGCCATTTTTCCGGTCAATTCAGTAATATTCCGCAGGTTGGCCCGAACATCCTGGACATGTCCCCGGTCGAGAAAAACGAGGGCATTGTCCGCATACATCTGAATGGCCGAAAGGGGCTGATTGATCTCATGGGTTATACCGGCGGCCATTTGACCTATCGCCGCGAGCTTACCCGCCTGGATCAAGCCTTCCTGCGTGGCCCGCAATTCTTCCTCTGTCCTTCGTCGTTCATCGATTTCCGCGCGCAGACGAGCGTTGATCTCCGTCAATTCCCGGGTGCGTTTGCGAACCTTCTGCTCCAGCGCCCTGTTAGCTTGTTCCAGCACTCTTCTTGACTCCTTTTCCAGAAAAAGCCGCTCTCGGCGCGCGCGGCGCCGATAATAAAGCAAGAGAAAGCCAAGAAAAAGTGCCAGAAGCATCGATCCCGTCAGGAGAACCATGTCTCTCAACCACCCGGGATAAGTCGGACAGGATGTGAACAGTCCAGCCCGCTTCGGGCATTTCCTGGGACTGGAGAAGAAAGGGAACACGCTCAGGCATTTTCTCCCCTCTTTGCTCGAATTCGGGAAGCATGTCTCGCAGGATATGGATTACCGCGGCATCCCCGTCCCGGATCTTCACTGGAGTTGCGCATAGGCATTCCGGGTGAAAATTCCCGTAACGACGGCTTTTACGCAGCACCTCCATGGTCTTTTCGTCAAGGGGACCGAGAACACAGAACTTCCAAGGCGCATAACTGGTTATGAAAATGACCCCGTATCGATCCGTCACAACAACCCTTTCAGAGCCATGCGACCAATTCTCTTCCAGCCGCCGCATCTGAACCTTAACGACAATAACACCCGCGACTTCTCCAGCAAAAAAGATGGGGGCCGAGAAGTAGTAACCGCGAACCTTGGATGTGGTCCCAAGGGCGAAATAGTGCCCCGGTTTTCCTTGGATAGCCTGCTGGTAGTAAGGCCGAAAACTCAGGTCCTCGCCGATGAAGGAAACTGGGCCCCGCCAATTACTCGACGCGATGGCGACGCCGTGACTGTTCAGGATATAGATTGCGGAAGTCTCTGCAAGACCGTTGACCCTTTCAAGTTCCAGATTGACGTCCCTTTGGCGGGACAGAGAGAAGGGCCGGCTCACGAGATCTACGAACAGGGGATTCCTGGAGAGAATCAGCGGCAGGGCCTTGAACTTGTCAAGCTCGCTCTTCAGATCCCCGACATAGACGCTCAGAGACTCGCGGGAGGCACGCTTGATACGCTGCATCTCGTATTTCCTTGTCCAGACGCCCACTTGCCAAAGGGAAAACAGGTAAGCAACCACGCCGATCCCCCCCACCAGGAACCAACGCCCTCGGCTTTTCCGTTTCAAAGGCAGAAAAATCTCAGGATAGTCCATCACAGATAAGTAAAACGTAAATTCCTAGAAAATTCAACTGATTTCATCCCTTCCCCAGCCGTCACTGTCCTTCCCCCAGACCCTCATGGCCTCCACGACCGCCGGATCGAACTGAGCTCCCGTGTTCCGGGCGATCTTCCCCCCACTCGACATTGGATAGAATCTCATAGCCGATTTCTGGAGATTTCCGTCATACCTCCATTCTCACCAGCCTGCTCGGGATGAACCGCCGCGACATCCAAGGTATCCGATTCCCTGTTTTTGAGGAGAAGATAATACCTATCCGCGTCTATGATGCTAACATTCTGCCGCCGGACCACCTGGACCAGCGCGTCGGGGTCACGATAGGTGTTGACGATGTTGCCTATCTCGAAGAGGGTTGTCAATCGGTTGAAGGTTGCGCGCAGGGAATCCGGGTAAACACCTTCCCGGGAAAAGCTTCCCACGCCATTCAATCGATAGAACTTTTTTTCGGCATCTCCCCCCCGTTCGGCCGCATCACTCTGAACCGCTTCGTCTTCCTGTTCAAAAGCGAGTGTTGTATCGCCCAGGAGAATCTTATCACCATCAAAAAGCGATGTTTTTGTTATGCGTCTCCCATTCACAAATGTGCCGTTGCTGCTATCCAAATCTCTAATGACAAATCCCAGGCGCCCATTCTCGACGACACAGTGATGCCGGGATACCCTTGGGTCGTTGATCCGCAAGTCATTGTCCAGGCCCCGGCCCATCGTGAGGGATGTCCCAATCCTAAAGGACAGCACGGGCCGGCCATCCATGACCAGGTTTATCCTGCCCATCATCCCCTCCAAACCCTGCCTTGCCTCAAAGTTCCAGCGTCACTCCCAGTTCGATGATCTTCGACCCGGGAATCTGGAAGAAATCCGAGGCCTCCATGGCGTTCCGTGACATGAAGGAAAAGAGCTTGATGCGCCAACGCCGCATTCCAGGCCTCCGGCTGATGCTCAACTTCTCACGCCCAAGGAAATAACTGATCCTATCTGGATCAAAATCGAGCCCTTTCCCCCGCGCCAGGGAGAAGATATGTTCGATCCGGGGGTTCTCCATGAACCCATAGTAGGCAATGATTTTGTAGAACCCGCTGCCCAACTTGGTCACCTCGACCTTTTCATCATTCGGCACCCTCGGGATCTCCCGGGTCCGGAAATTGAGGAAGGCGATCTGCGTGTGCATGACTTTGTTATGCTTGAGATTATGTAGCAATGCCACCGGCACGACATCTGGGTTTCCTGTCAGAAAGACCGCCTGGCCGTCCACGCGGACAGGTGGATCCAACTTAATAGATTCAAGAAATTTATTTAGGGTCATGGTGCGCCGCCGCAAGCGCGCCCAGAGCATTTCCCGTCCCTGCTTCCACGTGATCATGACCACGAAGACGATCCCCCCGATAACCAGGGGGAACCAGGCACCGTGAAAGATCTTGCTGATGTTCGCCGCAAAGAATGAGATATCGATTACAAGAAAAAAGCCGAGGAAAATGGCCATCCAGATTGGCGACCACTTCCACTTCTCCTTTGCCACGACAAAGAATAGGATCGTGGAGATCAGCATGGTGGAGGTTACCGCCACGCCGTAGGCCGCCGCCAGCTTGCTGGAGGAATGGAATCCCAGCGCAAGGCTGATGGTGGATATCATCAACACCCAGTTCACGAGGGGCACGTAGATCTGCCCGATCTGCCTGGCGGAAGTATGGACGATCTTGATTCGGGGGAGGTAACCCAACTGCACCGCCTGACGCGTGAGGGAAAAGGCACCGGAGATGACTGCCTGGGAGGCGATGATCGTCGCCGCGGTGGCAAGAAAGACCATGGGGATCATCCCCCAGGCCGGAACAATAGCGTAGAAAGGATCTTTAGCCGCCTGGGGATTCACCAGCAACACCGCCCCCTGTCCGAAGTAGTTGAGCAGGAGGGCGGGAAGAACGAGCGCCACCCAGACGAGGCGGATGGGCCGTTTCCCGAAATGCCCCATGTCCGCGTAGAGGGCCTCTGCCCCCGTGACCACGAGAAACACAGCCCCCAGGACGAGAAAGCCGTGCACGTGGTTCCTCAGAAGAAAATCGATCCCGTGCCAGGGCAACAGGGCGTGGAAGATAGCTGGATTTTTGAACACCTGGACCGCCCCCAACGTTCCCAGCGTGCAGAACCAGACGAAAATCACCGGCCCGAAAAGGGCCCCAACGCTCCCCGTCCCGCGCGGTTGAAGCATGAAAAGGCCCGCCAGGATGGCAACCGTCACGGGAAGGATATAGGGATCGAGCCGGTGCGTGATAACCCCCATTCCCTCGATAGCGCTCATCACGGAGATGGCCGGTGTGATCATGCCGTCCCCGTAGAGGAGACACGCCCCGAAAACCCCCACCGCCACAAGAATCCACTTACCCTCCATCTTCATCAAGCCCCTCGGGCGAATCAGGGAGGTGAGGGCGATGATCCCGCCCTCCCCGTGGTTGTCCGCCCGCAGGATGAAGGTGAGATATTTCACCGAAACCACAAGGATAAGCGACCAAAAGATGAGCGACAGCACCCCCAGCACGTTGGCTGGAGTCACGACAATCCCGAAATCCCCGTAGAAACACTCCCGAATCGCGTAGAGGGGGCTGGTCCCGATATCCCCAAAAACAACCCCCAAGGCGGCCACGGACAGTGCCATGAGGTGTTTTCTATCCATTTCATTAGAAGGGCTCGACGTCTCTATCCCCTTCCGGGTTTCCCTCTTGTTCAGTTTCTTGATCATTCCCGTCCGCCTTTCTTGAGTCGTCTCAATGAATGCTTTTCTAATATTCCTTTGCGCCTTCTTAACAAAATCCCCCTTTCTCGTAAAGCGGCCCTTGCCAAACGTATCCTCTTTCTGGAAAAATACGGCCCAATCCACACGGAGAAATTATTTGTTATGCCTCATTTGTATATAACCCCGCCCGAGAACCTCCCCGCCGAGCGTTGGAAACACGACCGGGATCCCGTGGAACTCATCCACGTCCATACCCCGGAACGCCCTTACTACGTCAAGATAAAATTCATTGACGACGCGCTATGCCGGCTTTCCCTCCTTACGACTCCCATCGACCTCATCCTGACCCAGCACAAGGAGATCCTCCTAAAGGTCGCGCGGGAGCTGAGGGTTCGTGTCTTGAAAAGCAACCTGGGCTGGCGGCTCAAACCTGACCTGGGAACCGATTATCTCTTGAACGAGGAAAAACTCCATTCCTTCGATTGGCGGACGGACATCCCTAAAATCTTTGAAATCGGGTGCGGCAACGGTGGATTTCTCTGCGATCACGCCTTCCGGACCCCCGGAACCCTCCACATCGGGGCGGAGATCAACGGTTTTACCCTCAGGAAAGCCCTTCGAAAAACCGCCAGGGCCCACCTGGACAACATCTACTTCATCCGCAACAACGCCCTTCATATCCTCCATTATTTCATTCCAGATGGAAGCCTCGATATCATTTTCATCAACTTCCCGGATCCCTGGGAGAAAAAACGCTACCTAAAGCGCCGTCTCATTCAACCGGAAACCCTGGGCGACTTCGCCCGCGCCCTGAAACAAGGCGGGGAGGTCCGGTTCACCACGGACCACCGGGACTACGCCGAGGACACGCGGCGGCACTTCCTAGGAACCCCCTTTTTCATCCTCCTCAAACAAACGGACGACGGTGCCCTTCCGTTCCCCACCAAATACGAACAAAAGTGGCGCGCCGCGGGGCGCCAAATCTTCCAGCTCGTCTTCAGGCGCACGGGGGTGCCTTTCACGCCTCGAAAGGATCACGATCGTCTCCTTCCTGATTCTCTTAAAATCGGGACCGAAAGAGATTTCTCGAGCGGCGACACCCTCCAGGCCGGTGATTTTGTCTGCGTCTTCAAAGACGTATACAAGGGTCCGCCGGGTGACGTGCTCGATACCGTCATCTCACTTGGGCGCTACAGATGGAACGTCATCTTTTCCAAGGAATCCGGCTGTCTTGTGTATGATCCCCGGACAAACAAAAAATTTCTTACACATAAGATCAAAGCGCTTCTTGAGAAACTTCTGCGGTAAGAAAAAATCACCCAGACAAGAATGGAAAGGGCCGGGCGGTCAAGCCCCGGCCCTTCATGTTACCCGGCGTAGCGGGCGTCGCCGAACGCGAGGATGGGAAAGAAAATGATCGGCAGCAAAATCATCCCAATGGCAAAACCGACCCCCTTCCCAAACTTCTCCGCAAGCGCCAGGTCCGTGATGATGAAGATGATGAAGTTGACAAGGGGAATGAAAAACAGAATCAACCACCATCCAGGTTTGCCCGCCACCTTCAGCATTACGTAAAGGTTGTAAATCGGGATGATAGCGGCCCAACCGGGCTCTCCTGCCTTATCGAAAATTTTCCAGACAGAAACAATCATAATGACCGCTATAACAAGGTCAATTATCAAAATGATACCACTCGATCCTCCCCCGTGCATAAATTCCTCCTCTCCTAAAAAAGATTGCAAACGCGCATTCACCTTGGCGTCCCCTCTTCACTGCCACTCCAGACGCCATCCCCTATCTGACTAAAATAATATAACATGGTTTGTTCCAAAACTTCAAGAGAATGTGGACAGGCGTTCAAGTAATCAGAAAAGGCCTTAAACGATATCACAAATCTTCTGGAAACATGAAAAGGAATTGATGAATGGCTGCAATAGAAACAATGGATAAGAATATGAAGATTAATAAAGGCTGATAATTTTCGGTAAAAATTTCTCAACTTTCCCTTGAAAAGCTCATGCGCATTGAACAAAACAAACTCCAGCTTCTTTCATTTCTCGCAAGTTTCATTCAATCTGCCCAGAAAAACCTTAATTTGTGACGCAGTGGCAAATAAAAATTTCAGGGTGAAAAAGACATTTTCCGGAGCAACCGTCTTCCCAGGCAGCATATACATCAGTTCCCACATTGAGGCCACGGGGATCGTCGCCCATACGGGCGGGCCATCATGGACGAGAACATCCGGCTGGCCCGCGAAATGTGCGTAGGTCTGCCGGAATCAACAGCGGCCTTTCCATGCCGAGCTGCCGTGGAATCACTGGCCGCTTTCCCGAGGAAGATGCAGTTATTTAGAGCGTATCCTCGATTCGCCCTCAAAAATAATCAAGGCTTTCTCCTTTTTGGCCCACCTGCGTGTCTCTCAGAATATGTGCCCTTTCTCCATTTCCTTACAAGGACTTGATTCTGCTGCGAGGCCCTGTGTAAACGATTCTGAAGCTTTCAATACACGCCCCAGCACTCAAGTATCCCCCCCCAGCCAACCTCCCGAATCATTACCAATATCAAAAGAACAGTGCGAAAACACAATTGCCGGGGGTCTCTCTACTTGGTGAATTTCGACAATCATCTCAGCTTGGAAACCTTCAGTTTCGGAGCGCATCCATGAATAAGCCTGGCTTTCAAGGTTTCCCCTCTCCCATAGCGGTATTTTTCAAATCACGGGTAAATGGCCCGAAGATTGATGCAGACTCTTGCGATCTATTTCTTCCGGATTCTTGCCTCTCACGACCATGCGCACCGCCCTCATCCGCAAAACTATCAGCGTTTGGTGATTCAACAATCCTCCTATCAAATCCCCTCTTGCATTTAATTTATAATTATGCAATATGGAAATAAGAATAGCCGGCAACTTCATTTATTCAACGTCGCACTGCGCAGTTATCTATCAGACCTGTAATTCTTTCCCGGCGATGGAGGGAGGTCCTCATGAAAGTCAGGCTAGTCGTTTCTTTTCTTATTCTTTTGCTGGGAGGCAGCCTCCTGGTTGACGCAAACGTCCCCGCCGCCAAGGTTAAACCGATGTCCAGAACCGCCTTGCAACAGCGCCCGGCATCGGTGATTTTTGTCCTGGACGCCTCAGGTTCCATGTGGGGGCAGGTGCATGGCAGCCCCAAGATCGTGATCGCCAAGTCCGTCATGTGTGACCTGATCGACGGCCTTCCCGCCGGTATGAACGTGGGCTTGATGGCTTACGGCCATCGGCGCAAGGGTGACTGCAAGGACATCGAAATGCTGGTGCCGGTAGGCAAGTGCGATCCCGCGGTCTTGAAAGCCAGAATCAAGGCATTGAACCCAAAAGGCAAGACCCCGTTGAGCGCGGCGGTCGAGCAGGCGGCCGAAAATCTGCGTTATACTAAAAAGCGGGCCACCGTCGTGCTTGTCAGCGACGGCCTGGAGACGTGCAACGCGGATCCCTGCAAGCTGGCGGAAAAACTGGCCATGCTGGGCGTGGATTTTACCGTGCACGTGATAGGTTTCGCCCTCACCGAGACTGAACAGGCCAGGCTGCGATGCCTGGCGGACAAGACCGGCGGCCTTTTCCTGACGGCGTCCGACGCCGGCAGCCTGCGCGCGTCCCTGTTGAAAACCGTCGAAAAAGTGAAACAGCCGCCCCCGGTCATCAAGGAGTCACCGGGAAAGGCGGAACTTACCGCCCCGGACGCCGTGCCTGCCGGCGCAGCTTTTGAGGTCAAATGGAAGGGACCCAACAGCCTGAGGGACTACATTGCCATCTCAAAAAAAGGATCAAAGGATATGCAATATGTGGATTACGCGTATACAAAAACCGGTAACCCTGTGCGCATGATCGCCCCCGGGGAGCCCGGAGACTATGAGCTGCGCTACACTCACGAGCATTCCGGCAGGGTCATCGGCCGCCGGCACATCCGGGTGACACCGGTTGAGGCAAAGGTCTGGATTCCCGACCGTGTCCAGGTGGCGGCAAAGTTTGCCGCCAAGTGGCAGGGGCCGGCCTACGCGACCGATTTTGTCACCATCGCCCGAGCGGACCAGGCGCCCGACGGCTATTTAGGCTTCGCTTATGTTCACGACGGTAATCCTGCCAGTCTGCGCGCCCCGTCCGATCCAGGCGCCTACGAGGTGCGTTACGTCCTGGGACACGGCGCCAGAGTGCTGGCCAAAGCGCCCATCACCGTCGAGGCCGCCGAGGCCGGTGTGGAGGCTCCGAAATCGGTTTCCGCCGGGAGCAAATTCGAGGTTCGCTGGCAGGGGCCGAAGGAGGCCGCCGACCTGATTACTATCGCCCGAGCGGAGCAGGCGCCAGACGGATATCTCGGGATGGCCTATGTCCGCGACGGCAACCCCGCCAGACTGCGCGCTCCGGCCGATCCCGGCGCCTACGAGGTGCGTTACATCCTGGGACACGGCGCCAAACTGCTGGCCAAAGCGCCCATCACCGTCAAACCCGTCAGCGCCGGCCTCCAGGCCCCGGCGTCAGTCAACGCCGCGTCGCCGTTTACGGTGTCCTGGCAAGGGCCGGGTTACCCGGACGACCTGATCACCATCACCAGGCCCGACCAGACACCCACCAGCTATCTCGGCATCGCGTATGCCCACCAGGGAAATCCGGCCAGGCTCACGGCACCCAAGAAACCCGGCACCTACGAGGTGCGCTACATCATGGGCTACGGCGCCAAACTGCTGGCCAAAACGCCCATCACCGTCACAAGTCCGTGATAGGTAAAATCGCCGGGGTTGAAGGATTATGGCAAAACACCTTTCGGGTGCCGCCGTTGAACGACGATGATTGAGAAACCTTAACGGAAGTCCATGGACCCAAGCAAAAGGATGGATTAACAGATGACCGGAACCGCATTCTTAAAAATTTTTAGGCGCAATGCAGCCGTGTTGACCTTGCTATCCGTGGCATGCCTCTGGGTATTGATGACTGGAACCGCGGAGGGAAGAAACAAAAAGAGAAAAGAAAAGGTGAGGGAATTCCTGCAGGCCACGGTAAACCTGGATATCAAGTGGGACGTCTCGGAAGGCGACGTCAGGAACAATGGAGCATTAACGATTAGAGCGGCAGGCGTGTTAAAACTGAACAGGGAAATGAGCAGCATGGCCTACGACCTCCCAGCTGCGATGGTTTGTTACAAAATCCAGAACATGAAGGCCATCTATTCCTACCGCGAAACCATTATCGAGCAAAATCCCCCCGAAGGCTGCGATCCCGTCCGGGAAAAATACGAAGGCACGGGAACAACGACATGCGTCATATTCCCCGTGCCCGCCGACCTCATCATGAACCACATGGCCAGCGTGTTCAAAAATAATGCCCCTGCAGGCACCCTTTTCATGAACATGATTCCAAAAGGCGTCCTGGTTGACCAGTTCATGTTCGGGGTTTCCGTCCAAGAGGTCGTCATTCGGGGAAAGGAACGGTCAAGATACCAATGTTTCTATAAACCTTCCAGCCGGAAGCTGGAAATCAACGTCAATATTATCGATGAGATCAGGAAAAACGGCAAGATGGCCGGAAAGAAGACATGGACGGCCAAGTCCAACTGCGGTGCATATGGGCCAAAGGACGAGGTGGATGTCAACCTGCTGCCCAAGGCCCTGAATCACGGAAAGCCTTTTACGCCTGAAGAGTCTCCGAACGGCGATGTGACCTACACCCTTTCCTGGAAAATCGAAAGATTAAAACCCTATATCCTGATTTACAGGCTCGTGGATGGAGAGTGGCAAGACATAACCGACGCGACCCCGAGCGACAAGGGGCAGAAGATTCTGCCGGGGGAAAGACTGACGCTGCGCGCGCTGGCCGTGATCCCCGGCGAAACCCAAAATCCGCCGAAGGGGAAGTGGATCATCAAGGGCAAGATCCTGAAGGACTGGCAGGCCTCTGAAAACGGGACAAAGAAGATCAAGGCGGAAAAAGACAAGCAAGAAATTGAATTCTACTGGTGGCAGAAGCCTCCCACGGGCGTGGTAAAATACGTGGTGAAAAGCAAGGGGTTGACCGGGAAAACGACATTCAAGCCGCTGATACCCCAGGTCAGCACGAAAGAGGAGCCCGGAAGTGACTGGGGCGTGGGGAACAATACGAAGAAGGAGTGCGAACTGGTCCCCGACAGCCCGTCCATGAAAGTCACCAGTACCGTGTCAACCCCGAACGGCAAACCCTTTTGCCTGGAATACGTGCAGTTGGTCAAGGCGAACAACTGGCAGCTGAGAACTTACCAGAAAATTGGCGGCCCCGGCAACTTCCAATGGTGGAAAAACGTCTACAAGAGGGTGCTGGATACCAGCTATCCCTATAACGGCCCGCAGTGTTCGCCGGGTCCATTCGCGATGCAGGACACGCCCAACGCACCGTTTCCACCCTCGGCGGCCTCCATCTACTGGGACATGGACTTTCAGACATACCTGATGTTCCGCCCGGGCGCGCCAAAGGACGGCAACGCTTGGGTCCCGTTGAGGCGCTGGCATTGGGGATGGAAGGTGCACGCCCTGAGCCCGAAAAATCCATGGGACTACTACGATAATCCCGGTGATATCCCGAAATGTGAGAATCGAATTTTTCCCCGCGGCAAATGGAAACTGCCCAAAGATTTCAACTACCGGGCCCGAAAGGCGGGAGACTATCCCATGTGGACGGGAACGATCCGCGAGAAATACCTGGAGCCCACGAAAAATATCGTGGGCAACTATAAGCTGCCGCCGCCGTGACATTTATCTCCGTGAATTTACTGCCAATTCAAATCTCCCCAACTTGACAAATCACACTTGTCTCGAAATAATCATTTCCGAACACTTTTACAAGGAAGGTTTACATGATCAAAACTATCGGCATTATCGGCACGGGCGGCATCGGAGGGTATTTCGGGGCGAAGCTCTGCAAGGCGGCGGGACCGGACCAGGAAATCTTCTTCCTGGCGCGGGGGGCGCATCTCGATGCCATTCGCGAGAAGGGTTTGACTGTGAAAACGGTCAGCGAGGGCGTCTTGACCTGCCGCCCTTCCCTCGCGTCAGATGACATGAGGCAATTCCCGGCGCTCGACTTCTGCCTTGTCACCGTCAAGGGGTTCGACCTGGAGGAAACGCTGGCCTCCCTGAAGGAAAGGGTAACGAAGAAGACAGTCATCCTCTCCCTTCTCAACGGGATTGACATCGACCGGCGCGTGCGAAACGTCATCCCTGGCGCGGTGGTTCTCCCCGGCTGCACTTATATCAGCTCCCACATCGAGGCCCCGGGGGTCGTTGCCCAGACAGGCGGGCCTTGCAAGATCATCTTCGGCAACGATCCCGCACGTCCCGGGACATCCCAGGACGAGATTCTCCAGATTTTTGAAAACGCCCGCATCAACCACGAGTGGGTGGAAGATCCCTACCCCCGGATATGGGAGAAATACATCTTCATCGCGCCTTTCAGCCTCGTGAGCGCCTGTTTTGATAAGACGATCGGGGAGGTGCTTGCCTCGGGAAATCTGCGCCGTCTCGTCCAGGCCATTATGAACGAGATTGTCCGGCTGACCCGCGAAATGGGCATCAGCCCGCCGGAATCAACAGCGGCCGATCTTCTGGAAAGGGCCAAGGGATTTCCGCCGGAGACCCGCACGTCATTCCAGAAAGATTTCATGGATCCCCAGAAAAGGGACGAACGGGAGATCTTCGGAGGCGCGATCCTCCGCCTGTGCGAAGAACACGGCCTTTCCTGCGAGACAACGAGGGAAATCTACGAGAGACTAAACGCGTTAAAACCTCCCCAATCGTAAAAAGGAAAGGCAGTGAAACGTTCCGCCAGGTTTTTTTCATTGAAATTTGGGCTGGTTTTTATCCTGGCATTTTCCGTCCTCGCCCTCTCAATCGTTCCAGCACCCGCGTCCGAGGGAAATCCCTACCCGCCTCCCGCCGGGAAGGCCTGGGTCCGGTCCGGGGGCAAGTGGGTAATGGTTCCCGCGCCTCCCAACGAAGGCCCTTACCGCTGGACGGGAAACGACTGGGCGAGAATCGAGAACATTCCCCCCGGCAGGAAGTGGGTTTCCCCCCGCTGGGACTGGGACAACAATAAATGGGTCATGGGACGCTGGAGGGCCATGAGATCAGAGGATGAGACGCAGGTTTGGATCTCCGGCCACTGGGAAAAAAACGGGCACTGGACCGAGGGACACTGGGAAACGGGCGAAAGGCGGTCCACGGGTATCGACAACGATACCTGGATCCCGGGAATCAACTCCCCGAGACCCATCCGGCCGAGGCCTCCCGGCCTACGCCCGCCCGTGAAACCCAGGCCCAGGTAAAGAGGCTTATGTTTGATGGTCTCGTAAAAAAACATGTTTTCAAGGCAAAGTAAAAAGCCTCAAGTTCAAGGAGCGCAATTCGTGAGGAATGAGGCGTACTTGAAGTACGCTGCAATGACGAGGGATGCAGCGCGACGCAGAAATTGGACTTTTTACGAAGCCGTCAAGTTTCTATTCCATAGGGAACGGGCACATCCATCTCCCACACGGTGGGAGGGTCCAAAACCTCGTAGCGGCTCTGTGTAAAGGGACAGGCCGCCTGGCAGGCCGTGCACGACGCCCCGGAATCGATCCAGTAGTTGAGGCACTTTTTCCCATCGATATACCACTTGAGCGCCCCGGGGTTTCCCGTCTCCACCGGCGGCTCGGTTGTTCGTTCCCCAAGGGTGATGGCCTCCACCTCGCAGGTCTTGGCACAACGCATGCAGTTCTCGCAGAACTCCGTGACACCGAAGTCGATGGGCTTGTCCGGCACGAGGGGCATGTTCGTCAGGACCTTGCTGATGCGGACGCAGGCGCCGAACTCCGGCGTGATCAACAGGCCGTTTCGCCCCAACTGGCCCAGGCCCGCGTCGATCGCCAGGGGGATACTCAACCCCGTGCCGTTCTTGCAGGGGATGGCCGTGTAACCGAAGGCGCGGATCGCCTCGGCCAGGGCGACATCCGTCAAACCCATCCGGGAATACCCGATATTCGTTGCCACGCTCGTGTCGATGGACGACGAGCCGATCGAGGCCAGGGTCCGGTTCACGTCGAAGATGGACACCACGGCATACCGGACATCCTCGGGAATCACCAGCTCGGTCTCCGTTTCCTCCGGCGCCGGGACTTCCCGGAAAACAATCTTCTTAGTCACGGGCGTGTCCGGCGCGTAGATATTCCGACAGGTCTCTTCATAAACCCACTTCCGGTTGAGTTGGGCGATTCCCACCCGGCTGGCCCCAAGCAATCGGGCAATCTGCTTGATCTTTTTCGTCAGGTCTGCCGGGTCGGGGTCAGGTTCGGGGTCTCCCCGGAACGGCGGCGGCACGTTGATGGGGTTCCAAGTCAGGAATCCCTCGTTTTCGTGTCCCTCGCCGTAGGGCATGGTTAGGCGGTTCCAGGTGGTGGCCCCCACCCAGAGGGCGATGTGGGCGCGCGCCTCCCTAACATCTTTCACGTGAACCTTGTCGCCGATTTGAGCGCGTTTGTACTGTCCCAGCATGTTTTTCAACCAGACCTCGAACCAGGGCTGTCCCAGATCCTCCGAGACCTTCTTGAACGCGATGTTTCTTTCCGAAAACCGCTTCAGGCGATCCCCTTCGTAGATCTCCTCCGCCCCCTTCTCAAGAACGCGGGCCTTTCGTTTGGCCATACCACTACCTCCCTGACTGTTCTCGTGCCGCGACAAAATCATACGCCCCGGCATGCGTTCCTGTCAATGAATATGAGGCTTTTTACGTCTGATCTAATGAAAAGTTTCCCCGGCCACGTCTCATCTCAGGATGAAATAGAAGAGGCAGCCCGCGAAGAACGCGGCATACCCGTAAAGGTGCAAGGCGACCAAAAAGGACCGCGTCTCACCCGTCTTCGCCTTGTAGAGCCGATAGGCGATGAGGCTGGCCAGTGAGCCGACGAGGTTTCCGAAGCCGCCCACGCTCACGCCCCAGAGCAGGGCGCGCCAGTGCCGCGTGAAGTCGGCAAAGAGGAGGGCGCTTGGAACGTTGCTGATGACCTGGCTGCCCAGGGCGGCGTAGAGAAAAGTTCGAATCTGCGTGTGCAGGTCGAAGTGGAAGAGATGAACGAGGTTGTCGGTGAGCCCGAAGAAGGCCAGGAAGGTGATGAGCAGGGGATAATCGATCCTTAGGCTGCGGCGGTCCGCCACGAGGGCGTAGGCAAGCGGAACGATCCCCAGGGCGAGGGGGGCGAACTTCAGGACCGCCACGATAAACACCACGAAAAGGGCGACGTAGATCCATCCCTTCGGCGCCACCTTCACCCGCGCGGGCGGGTACTCACGCGCCGTTTCGCCGCGCTCCCTCGCGGCAAAGAGGAGGATGATCCCAACGAAGAGGAGGGAAAAAGGGAGAATCGCCCTAACGAACGCGACGGGATGCACGTGGTAATGGTAGAAGATGAAGATGTTCTGGGGATTCCCGAAGGGTGTCAGGGCCGAGGCGGCGTTAGCGGCCAGGGTCTCGAGAATGACCAGGATGTGTTTCCTTTCCACGTTCAGGGCCAGGGTAAGGGGAACCACGGTCAGCAGGGCGACATCGTTCGTCACGAACATGGAAAGGACCGCCGTCAGGAAGACCATTTTCACGGCCACTCCCCTCCCCCCTTCCAGCCTCGCCGCGATCCGCTTCAGGACACGGCTCTCCTCCAGCCCTCGGATGATGACGAGAAACACAAAGAGGATGTAAACCACGTGGAAATCGGTGGCCGTGTAGGTCGGAAAACGCCGCTGAAGCAGGGATGTCAGGAACAGCCCGGCCAGGCTTCCAACCAGGAGCCACTCCTTCGCGATTCCTTCCATCAGTCTACCGGCCATGGGGTTTTTTCACTTTACAAAGGTAATATCCAGTTTTGAACGTCCTGGGCCACGAGCTTCAAAAACGAAACACGACCCGCGCCAATGAAAAGTATATGAGCAACCCCGTTGAATCCACGACCGTCGTCAGCAACGGGCTGCTGATGACGGCGGGGTCCAGGTTGAACTTCGTCAGGAGCATGGGGAGCAGGCTTCCCAGCAGGTTCGACCAGAGGGTGATGACCACCATGGCCAGTCCCACGACCATCCCCACCGTGGGCCCGCCGCGCCAGAAAAACCCGCGCACATAGAGCATCAGCCCCAGTGTCAACCCCAGCATCAGGCCGATGACCAGTTCCTTTCTGACCACGGAAAACCACTTCTTGACCGTGACCTCCCCCATGGCAAGGGCCCGGATGATGAGGGTGGAAGACTGGGCGGCGATGTTTCCCCCGCTGTCGATGAGAACGGGGATGAAGAACGCCAGGGCGATGACCGCCTTCAGGGCGTTCTCAAAGTGGGCTATGATGCTCGAGGAAAGGAAATCGGTCACCAGAAGGAGCATGAGCCACCCCACGCGCTTCTTGTAGAGGGTCGAGATGCCGACCGCGTAGTAGCTTTCCTCGATGGGAACGATGGCCGATGATTTCTGGAAATCCTCCGTGATTTCTTCTTCCAGAACGTCCAGGATATCATCCACCGTCACGATCCCCAGTAGGATACCCTCGTCGTCCAACACCGGCAGGACGTTGAGGTTGTACTTCTTGATTACCAGGTAGGCCTCCTCCCGGTCCTCGAGGACGCCGATGGCCACGAACTTGCGGTCCATGATATCCGAAACCCTCCGTTCCGGCGCCGCGAGGAGGAAACGCCGGATAGGGATATCGTCCAGCAGTTTCCAGCGGTCGTCCACCACGTAGATCATGTTGATGGTCTCCGCGTCCCGCCCCTTTTCCTTGATATGGGCGATGGCCTTCTCGATGGTCCATCCGGGCCGCACCGCCACGTAATCGGGTGTCATGAGGCGGCCCACGCTCTCCTCGGGATACCCCAAAAGCTCCAGGGATTCCTTTCGCTCCTCCGGCGACAGGATGTTAAGCAGTTTCTGGGTCATCTGGCCGGGCAGGTCCTCGAACAGGGCGGTCCTGTCGTCCGGGGACAGGTCTTCTATAAGCGCCTGAAGATCCCGCCCGACGATATGTCTCAAAAGATATTCCTGTAACGAGGGATCCAGCTCCGCGAAAACGTCTGCCTGTTTTTCCCTTGAGACAAGGCGGAAAACAATCACCGCCTCCTTCTCATCGAGGGTTCCAAGCAGCTCCGCGATGTCGTGGACATCGATCCCGCTCAGGACTTGTTTCAGGGCGTTCCAGTCTTTCTTCTCGATCAGTTCCTCGATATCCGGCAAAATCAGACGCGTAAACATCTCATCTCTCCAAAAGTCGCTTTCGATTGGAAGATTTCAAACGGGTTCGTAAATCCGTCCCGGAACCGTCATAAACGCCCGCCGGGCGGATGTCAAGAAAAAAAGGCGCGTGTCGCGCCCACGCGCGGGACAGCTCCCTGTTTGGGGAAACAACACGCCGAGTTAGTCAGACGGAAATTTTTGCGAACTGGACCCGTTCCTCCAAAAGGCGCCGCAATACCATTCCCGTGGCGTAACAGGCGAGTTCATCGATGAACTCTAACTTGATCGGCGCCTTATAGGACACCCTCTTCGCTTTGCGGTGAATCTTTCCCTAACGGCTCCGGAGGCCTCAAGTGTTTCAACCCGATCTTTTTAGCAATTCTTGCCAACTTTTATCCACGTTTTTCTGAATCTGGTCTCTATCCTCTCCGCTCATCAGCCGAAAACGGGCCTGAGCGTCCAGGTATTTTTCCACGGGCATCTTCCTGGAGGGATGGTAAGTCACCCGCCACGTGTCCCCGTTTTCCACCTCGTAGAGGGGAAAGAGGTTCGTCAGGGTTGCCAGGCGCGCCACTTCGATGGACTCGGAGGAGGGAATCCGCCAGCCGGTGGGGCACGGGGAGAGGATATGGATGAACTTCATCCCCTTGTAGGAAAGAGCCTTCTTGACCTTCCGGTAAAGATCGTCGGGGAAGGCCACGTTCGCCGTGGCGGTATAGGGAATCCTGTGGGCCGCCATGATGGGAACGATGTCCTTCTTGGGCCTGTCCTCCAGCCCCCCCTTGGGGGTGGTCGTCGTCCACGCCCCCACGGGCGTTGCGGAAGAGCGCTGGATCCCCGTGTTCATGTAGGCCTCGTTGTCGTAGCAGCAGTAGATGATGTTTTCGTTGCGCTCCGCCGCCCCGGAGAGGGCCTGGAACCCGATGTCGAAGGTCCCACCGTCCCCCGCCCAGGCCAGGACGTTGACGTCTTCCTGCCCCTGCACGTCAAGGGCCGCGCGCACACCCGTAGCCGCGGCGGCGGCTGTCTCGAAGGCGGTGTGAATCAATGGCACGTCCAGACAGGAGGAGGGAAACAGGCCCGAAATAATCGACCAGCAGCAGGCGGGAATGACCACAACCGTTTTCCTGCCCAGGGCCTTGAGGACGTAACGCATGGCGATGGTGGCCCCGCAACCCTGGCACGCCAGGTGACCGGGGAATAGCAGCTCCTCCGATTCCTCCATCACGTATGTAGGTTCAATCATAACCGGACCCCCTTGAAGATGGTGTTGGAAACGGGCGCCTCGGCCCCGAGGGCGTCGAAGAACATGGACGCGATGAGCTCGGGCGTAATATCCCTGCCGCCCAGACCGGCCACGAAGCCCCAGATGGGCCGCGAATCGTCCTTCATCGCCGACCGTATCTCATGGGCGAAGATACCCCCCGTCCCAGGCGACAGGTTCCGGTCCAGAACGAGGATCTTTTTCGCCGGTTTCAGGGCCTCTTTCAGTTGCGCCGCGGGGAAGGGGCGAAACATCTTCAGCTTGACGCGCCCCGCCTTGATTCCCTTTTCCCTGAGGTCGTCCACCACCATGCGGACGGGCCCCGCCAGCGATCCGGCGGCGACCATGATCAGGTCCGCGTCGTCGCAACGGTAGGGTTCCACTATTCCGTAGCCCCGCCCCGTCAGCGCCGCGTAGTCCCTGTCAACCTGCTCAAATTCCTCCATCGCCCGTCGGTAGCTATTGTGCATCTTGATACGGAACTCCATGTGGAAATCAGGATTGGTCACGCTGCCGAAGGCCCGCGCTTCCCCCACCTTCAGGGCTTCCGGATTGTCCAGGGGAGGCAGGAAACCGTCGATGGTATCCTGTTCCGGGATATCCACCGGTTCGTAGGTATGGGAAAGAATGAAGGCGTCGTAGATGACCATCACCGGGATCTTGACGGACTCCGCCAACCTGAAAGCCTGGATGACTGTGTCGAGGATTTCCTGGTTGCTGGCGCAGTAGAGCTGTATCCAGCCCGTGTCGCGCTGGGAAAGGGTATCGGTCTGCTCGTTCCAGATGTTCCATCCCGGGGCGATGGCCCGGTTAACGGCCACCATCACGATGGGCAGACGTCCCCCCGCCGCCCAGTGCAATAGCTCGTGCATGAGGAGAAGACCGTGGGAGCTGGTAGCGGTAAAGGCCCGCGCCCCCATCACGGAGGCGGCGATACAGCAGGCCAGGGCCGAGTGTTCCGATTCCACCTTGATGAACTTGGCTTCCAGGTCCCCCCGCGCCACCATGGCGGACAACTCTTCCACCACGTGGGTCTGGGGTGTGATCGGGTAGGCAGAAATAACCTGAGCCCGGGACAGGCGCACCCCGTGGGATGCGGCGAAATTCCCCATCAATACCTTTTTCATACCCGTTCCTCCACCATGATGATGGCCCCGCGGGGACACTCACGGGCGCATATCCCGCATCCCTTGCAGTGATCCAGGTCCACGTCGTATCCCGGGGCGTCCTCCTTTCGGGTGATGGCGACATCAGGGCAAAAGATCAGGCAATTGTCGCACATGACACAGTCCCCGCAGTGGAAACAGCGACTCGCCTCTTTCATGGCTTGGGGCTTGGCCAGGGTCTTGACGACCTCGCTGAAACCGGAAGCCCGCTGCGCTGCGGGCACCTGCCCGGGGCTGACCCGTTTTACGTCTTGGAAATAGAACTCGTTGACCGCCTCGAACGAAACGGCCTCCCCGGCAGGGATTTCAATCTCTCCCCGGTAGGCGCGCAGGGAGATCCCCGCGCCTCCCGGCAGGGCGATCTTTTCCATTTTGGGAACTTCCCCCTTCAAGTATCCGTCGATCGCCACGGCCGCCCGTTTTCCCCACCCGATGGCATAGGCCACCGTCCGGTCAGTCCCCACCACGTCCCCAGCCACGAAGACCCCGGGCCGGTCCGTCTCGCATAGGGTGGGTCCCGGTTTATAATCGACCTGCCAGGGAAGTTCAGCGGGTTCCTCACCCGTTGCCAGGACAACGATATCCGCGTCCATGGAAAAGGTGTCGTGCGGGTCGATGGAGATAGCGTGCCGCCCCGAGGCATCCTTTTTTCCCGTCACCGCGCGGGCGAACCCAACCCCGATGACTTCTCCTTTTCCATTCCGCTTGACGCTCTGCGGCGCGGCGAGAAAAACGAAGGAGATCCCTTCCGCCTCGGCCGCCGTCACCTCCTCGTCGAAGGCCGGCATGTCCTCGCGCGCGCGGCGGTAGGCCACCGTCACCTCCGCCCCGAGGCGCAGGGCGCAGCGCGCGGCGTCGATGGCGGCGTTTCCCCCGCCGATGACCACGGCCTTGCCGCTCAATTTTCCGATTTCACCTGCGTTCACCCTTTTGAGAAGTTCCAGGGCTCGCCAAACCCCTTCCCCCTCCTGGTGCACCAGGCGCGGGTCTCGGAATTTCTGCGCCCCCACAGCGAACAGGACGGCGTTAAAAGCCCTTTTTTCAAACCCCTCTTCCGTCAGGGTCGCGCCCGTTTCGAAGGCGATTTCCATGGCCTTCAGGTGCCGGATCTCCCTATCCAGGACCTTCTTGGGAAGGCGGTAGGCGGGAATGCCGTAGCGCAAGAGCCCGCCCGGCTCTTTTTCCTTCTCGAAGATGGTCACGGCGTGCCCCAGCCTCCGCAGGTGATAGGCCGCCGCCAGTCCCGCGGGGCCGGAGCCCACAACGGCCACTGACTTTCCGCTCTCTTTCCCGGGAGCGGGCGGCTGCCATTTCCCGCGCTCGGCCACCCAGCGTTCCAGTTCGTGGATGGCCACGGGCTGGTCCATGGCTCCCCGGTTGCACATCCCCTCGCAGGGATGAAAACAGACCCGGCCGCACACGCCGGGAAGGGGGTTTTCCTCCCGAATGAGCGCCAACGCCCCGTCCACGTCCCCCTCCTCGATCTTCCGGATGAAGGCCTCGATGGGGTTTCCCGCCGGGCATCCCTGCATGCAGGGCGACAGGCGGGAGACGTGAAGGGGCCGGACGCTTCGCCACGTCCCTGTGGGGTTCCACAGCGTGTTCCCAACGGTTACCGGCGATTCCGGAAGCTCTCCAATCGCATTGAACCGAACTAATTTCCCGAGCATATTTCCCCCGCGTTCCGTAAATTTGTTGGTCCGTTAAGTGACCTTGTTATACGCCTCTTCCGCGGCGGCGAGGTTCGCCTTCACCTTGATGGGACTCTCCTCCTTCACCGCCTCCAGGACGGCCGGAAGCCCCACGAGTCCGCTCGCCTTGGCAAAAGCGCCGAGAACCGCCGTGTTTACGATGGGATTCTCCGGACTTCCCAGGCCGTGTTTGACCGCGATCCCGCTCGCGTCCACCACGTGGACCTCGAATCCTTCCAGGTCCGGGAAATCGGTGGGCGCGAGTTTCGTATTGACCAGGACGAATCCCCCTTTTTTCAATCCCTGCGTGACATCCACCCGCTCCATCAGGGAGGGATCCAGGACCACCACGTGGGTTGGGGTGTAAATATTATGGTGATACAAGACGGGTTTGTCATCCACGCGGATGAAGGCCGCCACCGGCGCTCCCCGGCGCTCCGCGCCGTAGGTGGGAAACGACTGGACGCCCTTTCCCTCCTTGAAAAAGGCCACCGCCAGCATCTTAGAGGCTACCACGGCCCCCTGACCGCCCCTGCCGTGAAATCGAATCTCAAGCATCTGTTTCCTCCCTGCGCCCATTTTCTTTCATGGCGCGTAGACCACGACCAGGGCCTTGGGCGGTTTTTCACCCAATCCCCTGTAACCGTGGGGAATCCCCGAATCGAAGTAGATACTGTCCCCCCTTTCCAGGATAATCACCTCGTTCTCCGTGAAGAATTCCAGCCGCCCTTCCAGGACATGGAGGAACTCCTCCCCCTTGTGCACTTGCATGGGAACCTCTTCCCTCGCCTTCAGGTCGAACGCGACGATGAAGGGTTCCATGTGTTTGTCGTCCTTCTTGAAGGCCAAAAGTTCGTAGGTATAGCCCGCGTCCTGTCCCGCGGCGATCATGGAATCCCGCGTCGAGGAGCGCTCGTGGTGCCGCACCACCGTCACGCGGTAGGGGGAGGTGTGGTCGGTGAAAAAGTGGCTGATCTCCACCTTCAGGGCCGACGCGATACGCAAAAGGGTCGCGATGGGCGGAGAGACGTGTTCATTCTCTATCCGAGAGATCAACGCCTTGGACAACCCCGTCCGTTGGGAAATATCCTCCAGGGTCAATCCCTTGGACTGGCGGATCCGCCGGATCTTTTCCCCGATGGCCAACGCCTTCAGTTTCCTGCTGATTTCTTCCATCCTACCCCAATCCCGTTTTCTCTCGATTCAAAATTAGTTTAATTTTAATAAATAAATTTGTCAAGGGTGTCTCCCAAAACAATTTTCCTTGTTCCCTTGACTTTTGCCCCGGGGGTGCCTATATAAAACCTTGTAAATTGCGCCCACGCGACAAAGGAATGCCGGCAACAAGAGCGAGAATAAGTGTATGGAACTATTGACGTAAACAGCAACGGCCCATCCGATCAAACGGAGAGATAACCATGCGCAGGTATCGATTTGAAATCACGCTCCCACTCATCTTCCTGATAATCTTTTCACTTTCTTCCTGGGTTGCCGCTGCTGGCAAAGGGGGAATTGCCACACCGCCCGCGTCTCTGACGCTCGCGGACGCCATTGATATCGCCCTGAAGCAAAACCTGGAGGTTAAGGCCGCCCGCGCGAAATACCAGTCCTCCCAGGCCCGTAAATCGATGGCCGCCTCCGGCTTCTTTCCGAGGCTCGACCTGTCCGAGATCTTTTCCCGTAGCAACAATCCTGTCTACTTCTTCGGAATGCGCCTGAACCAGGGGAAATTCGTCATGTCCGACATGCGGATCGACCGCCTGAACGATCCGCCGACCCTGAACAACTTCCTGACCCGTCTTCAAATCGTGCAGCCCATCTTCAACGGCGGGGACGTGTGGATCGGGCACCAGCAGGCAAAGCTGATGGTGGAAAGCACCCGGGAGGAAAAGACCCAAAAGGAAAAGGCCGTGATTCTCTCAGTCATCGACGCTTATGACGGGGTGCTGATGGCCCAGGCCTTTCACAACGTCATCCAGGACGCGGTCAAGACGGCCAGGCAACATGTCAAGATCGCCGAATCGATGTATAAGCAGGGCCTGGTGGTCAAATCGGACCTCTTGAGCGCCCGGGTCTATCTCTTGAGCCTCCAAGAAGAGGAAATCCGCGCCAAGAACATGGTGGCCGTCGCCAAGTCGGCCTTGAACGACGCCATCGGGTTCCCCCTCCCCTGGGAATACAAGCTTACCGGCACAATGGTGGGCGGACCACCCCCGTCCCAGCCACTGGAGACCTTCTGGAACCAGGCCTTGACACGACGGAACGACCTTAAAAGCCTCAAGTTCAAGGAAAAGGCCCTCATGAAAGAGATAAAGAAATCGAAACTGCACTTTCTACCCTCGGTCAACCTCATGGGCAACTGGGAGAACTACGACAAGAACTTCGCCGATGACGGCGGGAAGAACTGGTCTCTGATGATCATGGCCAATCTGAACATCTTCCGAGGGGGATATGACAAGGCGAAATACGACAAGGCCCTGGCGGACTACGAGCGGGTTCATTTTCTGCGGCTTCGGATGGAGAGCGGGATCAAGCTCCAGGTCAAACAGGCCTATCTCAAGATAAAGACGGCCGCTCTGCAGATCAAGGTGGCGCAAAACGCCGTGGCACAGGCGAAGGAGAGCCTGAGAATCGTCAAGGACCGTTACAAGAACCGCCTCACCACTATCGTGGATGTTCTCGACCGGGAGGTGGCATTGAAGTCCGCCGAGGTGCGGCTCACGCAGGCCCTTTACAACTACGAAACGGGGTTGGCAAGGCTGCGGTTCGTCATTGGAAAACTGAGCAAGGAATTCCCGGAAAAACGCAGAATGATTGAATAAGAGGAGACGACCATGAAGAAAGGAATCGGGACAGTTTTCATCTTGCTCCTTCTGCTCGGCGCCGGATGTAACAAGTCGGCGGAGAAAAAGAAGGTTGAACGCCCCACCATTCATGTGACAAAGCTCTACCAGGTCCACAAACAGGCCGTTCATCCCCCCTACGAGGCCACCGGAACGGTCAGATCCGAGAAGACGATCATGGTGTCTCCCAAGGTTATGGGCTACATCCGGGCCATCTACGTGAAGGAGGGAGACCACGTCAAAAAAGGACAGAAGCTCGTCTCCATCTCAAGCCCCGAAATCAACGCCAAGGTCAAAATGGCGGAGGCGGGCCAGAAGGCGGCCATGCAGGCGAAGGTGGAGGTTCAAGCGCACCTCCGCGAGGCCCTGGAAGCCCTGGAGGCTGCCAAGGCCCAGTATCACCTGGCGGAGGTCACCTACAACCGCTTCAAGAACCTGATCAAGACGGAGTCCGTCTCTCGACAGGAATTCGACGAGGTAGAGGCGAAATACAAGGCAGCCAAGGCGGGATTGGGCCGGGCCCGGGAGATGATCAAGGTCATCAAGGCAAAAGAGGCCCAGGTTTCGGCCCAGATCAAGGCGGCCCAGTCCCAG
>Ga0256833_1000455_pt1 | contig 32175 bp, 35 predicted proteins | sample 356284metaG_FD_190535 | JGI IMG/M metagenome (GOLD analysis project Ga0256833, IMG submission 190535) | Hydrothermal vent microbial communities from Mid Atlantic Ridge, Atlantic Ocean - 356-284 | ecosystem: Environmental > Aquatic > Marine > Hydrothermal vents | place: Atlantic Ocean: Mid... | reverse complement strand
GGTGCCGTGCGGTGCGGGGATGGTTGTGGAGGCGAGGCTAGGCCCCGAGAGGGCCAGGGAGGGCCCCTTCACCGACCTCCTGGGCCTGTATGATACTGTGCGCGAGGAGCCGGTGCTTCACGTCGACGCGGTGTATGTGAATAAGCGCTACGAGCCGGTTATGCACGTCATACTGCCGGGCGGCATAGAGCACATGCTGCTCATGGGGTTCCCCAGGGAGGCCAGCATCTACGCCGCTGTCTCCAGGGCTGTGCCGCGTGTAAGGAAGGTACGCCTAACGCCCGCAGGCGGCATGTGGCTACATGCCGTTGTCTCGATAGCGAAGAGCCACGATGGCGACGGCAAAACCGCCGGCATGGCGGCTCTAAGCGCCCACCCCAGCCTGAAGCATGTAGTGGTTGTAGACGAGGACATAGACCCCGACGTGCCTGGCCGCGTCGAATGGGCCATCGCCACGCGCTTCCAGGCAGACAGGGGCCTAGTCGTAATCCCCCATGCTCGCGGCTCGACGCTCGACCCCAGTGCAAGAGACGGGCTTACAACCAAGCTAATTGTGGACGCCACGGCTCCTCTTAGGGAGCGCGACAAGTACACTGCTCCACGCATACCGGGCCTCGACAAGGAAGGGGCATAGCGCAGGACGGAAAGGGGGCGGGCCAGATGTACCTGTCGCGGCTCGAGGAGCAGATGCTCAACGGCGAATACGGCGAAGCCACTGCAAAAGCCCTTAAACTAATAGTGCGTGTAGGCGAGGCCCTCGGCGCCGAAAAGCTGGTAGAGGTAACTCATGCACATGCAAGCGGAATATCGTACGACAACATAGGCGAGGCAGGCCTGGGCTTTATACGTGACCTTCACCGCGCCGGAGGCAGGGCCAGGGTATTCGCCACCTACAACCCTATAGGCGTCGAGCTCTGGGGGCCCAGCGTGCTCCCAGCACCACCAGAGTTTCTCGAAAAACAGTTCGAAATAATCAAAAGCCTTGAAGCCATGGGGTTTCGGCGCAGCGTCACATGCATACCATACCTTATGAGAAGGCCCCGTCTGGGCGAGCACCTGGCCTGGGGCGAATCAAGCGCAGTAGCGGTGGCCAACACGCTCTACGGGGCCAGGACTAACAGGGAAGGAGGCCCAATAGCCCTGGCGGCCGCAATAACCGGCAGGATATACCACTGGGGGCTCCACCTGGACGAGAACCGTAAACCCACAGTCCTTCTACGCTACCAGGGCGCCAGGCTTGCGGAGCCGGAAGCCGGAGTAGCCGGCTACATCGCGGGAGAGGTGTTCCAGGACCGCGTCGTCTACGTGGACGCCGACGTGGAGGCGCCGCGCGGCGTCCAGGCAATGTGCGCGGCGGCGGCCGCCGCCGGCAGCACCGCGATGTGCGTGGTGCGCGGCGTCTCGCCGGAGGACAACGGGCCCCCCTCCGAGGTGGAGGATAAGCTCTCTCTAGACAGCCGCGACGTGGCGAGGAAGAAGGAAGAGATAGCCCCGGCAGGGCTCGAGGAGGCCGAGCTGTTCTTCACCGGGTGCCCGCACCACGGCCCCGACAAGGTCTACGAGATAGTAAGGCTGCTCGACTCGGCAAAGATCAAGCGCCTCTCCCGGCCGCTATGGGTAGCGGTTCCAGGCTACGCAGCCAGGGAGTTGAGGCCTATTGCTAAGCGACTCGCCGAGAGGAACGTACACGTGCTGCCCGGGACGTGTATAGTCGTGTCGAGGCTTCGCGGCGTGGCCTCCGTTGTGGCAACCGACTCCGTGAAGACGGCCTTCTACCTACCGCGCCGCCACGGGGTCAACGTGTCGCTTGCAAGCCTAAAGGAGTTCATAGCGTATTATGGTAGATAGGTTGTCTGTGGTAGGCAAGAAGCGGGAAAGTACTATCGGTCCCCCCTCTCTCTGTAAGACGGTTACGTACTGATTCAAGTATCACCCCTAAGGCCAGGTAACACTATAAACGGTGGCGAGAGTTTGCCACAGAGAATAGTCACCTTCAAGATAGAGGAGGAGCTACTCGAAGCACTAGACACGTACGCCAGGCGGAAGGGCCTCACCAGAAGCGAGGCCATCCGGGCGGCGATAGCCAGGATGCTCCGAGCCGAGGGTGTAAGAGTGAAGCCCCGGAAGGAGGAGGTAGACCCCAGGAGCCCAGTCATAGAGATACCGGTCTAGTGCCAGAGCCAGGGCTTGGCGACAGGTGCACCACACTTCTCTTGCGCCCAAAAATCGTGATGTCCGAGAAACATGTCGTCCCCAGAGGTGCGTCGTAGCTCTTCTAGTCTCGGACAGTCTCCAGCAGCGATATTACGTTCCATATCAGCGTACGTGCATATATAGGCATATTTGGATCCTGGCTTATCTCGTCGAGTATGCTAATCGCGTTAGCCGCCCTGACTCCGGGGCTTAGTGACTCGTCGCGCAGCTGCTTGATGGCCTCAGTCGCCGCGCGGCGGATATTGCGTGGGACAGCGGTGTCGTTAACTATACGCATCAGCATTACAATGGCCTGCCTTATCTTGGCTTCGTTGTCGTAAAACGGGGCCGCCAATGCTCTCACCTCTTTCCCGGGGTTACGCCCATCAAGGGGCCTACGGGGTAGCTACTTGGCGAAGGCGCCAGGGGCTGGGATGCCTGGGCGCCACGGCACCGGGCTATGCCGCTTCATTATTTATCTACTCTTGTCTGTCGGGCGCCCGCAGCCCGGGAGCGGGGCCCTGCCGGCTACGGGGGCGTTGTGCAGAAATCCCGACTAGCCGCTGCTCCGGGCAGAAGGGGTAGGGTGGCTGCTGTGGCTGCCAGTAGAGCCGGGCCGGATGTAGTGAAGAAGATGGCTGACCTGCTGCGCGCAGGCGCCACGATGCTTCCAGAGAGATGCCCCCTCTGTGGGCTGCCCCTCTTCCGTCTACGTAGCGGCGAAGTCGTATGCCCGGTTCATGGCCGTGTGTATATTGTTCGCGACGAGTCCGAGGTCTCAAAGATAACCGTTCAGGGGGTTCTAGAGGAGCTGGAGAAGCTGGTAGCGTCACGCATATCTGAGAACATAGAGGCGGCTAGGCGGGGCGAGCCTAGGGCCCGTGAGCTTGCAGAATGGCTTGACGTGCTCGAACGGACCGAGCGGATACTGTCAATGGTGCGCTCCGAGCTGGCCGCAGCCAAGGAGGCCGGCGCGGCGGGGAAAGCAGCAGGAGGGGGCGGAAAGAAGCCGGGCCCCAGGCGGCGAGAAGGCTAGCTACATTCCAGGAGCAGCTCCGCCGCCGGCGGCCTGGATACGAGTCTCCCCCTACACTTCCTTCCTTTAAGCTCTCTTATCAGGTGGGCCGGCATCCCCTCGGCTAGCGGCGTCTCCGCAAGCACCGCGCCTGCGACGAGGAGCGGCTCCGCCCTTACAACTACTATGCCCGCGGGGGCGGCTCCATGCTTAGAGAGTGAATACAGCACATAGGGGCCCACGGTGCTGCCGCGGGTGGAGGGCAGCACGAGTATCCTCCCGGCTACTGTGTCGCCGTTGTAGAGTCTCCCCGTCTCGGGGTCTACCTCCCCGTAGAAGGAGAGGGGCCTGTCGAGCACGGTGACGGGGGCCTCGGCTTGGCCCTCTACTAGGCCGCGTAGCCTGACGCCTCTCTGGCCGCCTTTTCTGGGCTCCACGGCTGCTGTCCACCACTGTGGCTATTCTGGCGGCGGCCCTGGGCGAGAAGACTGTGGTGCGGGGGGTGGGATTTGAACCCACGCAGGCCTACGCCAGCGGGTCCTAAGCCCGCCCCCTTTGACCTGGCTCGGGCACCCCCGCACCCGGCCTACGTAGTCATGGCGAAGGGAGGAACGACGCTAGGGGTATATAGGTGTTAGAGTGGCGCCGGGGGCGGGATTTGAACCCGCGCGCCCCTCGCGGGGCAGTGGGTCTCCCGCACGCCTTGAGCCGGAAACAAGGGCCTCGAGCCCACCGCCTTGGGCCGCTCGGCCACCCCGGCACCCAGCCCAGTAGGAAACCCAGTCAACGCCCAGCGGGCTTATCAACCCTTCCTTCCGGCGCAGCCTAGACCGGGACACTTATGGGCTCCTCGTCCGTCGCCACGCGCCCAGACGACGCCAACGTCTCCCGCAGAGGCTTGGGCAGCGTGAAGAGCCACCGGTGAGTAGCCGGGTCGTAGAAGCGTAGCTCGCCCCCAATGCGATCCCTGATGAGCCTCTCAACCTCCTCCTCGCCGAGGCTCCCGGGGTCGTGGGCGTCGGAGGCGGCGGCGAACCCCCACAGGCCATTATAGCTCCTCACATAGGTCACGTAGGGCCGCACATGCTTAAACACGCTGCCGAGCGTCTTCACTATACTGGCGAACACGTTAGGGGTCAGGGTGGGGGAAGTAGCCTGCGTAACCACTATGCCCCCGCCACGGAGCGCCCCCTTCACGGAGGAGTAGAACTCACGGGTATAGAGGAGAGAAGCAGGCCCCCCCTCAGTCGGGTCAACGACGTCGAGTATAACCACGTCATACTCCTCTCGACGCTGCTCCACAAACCTCCTACCATCGCCTATTATGAGCCTAACCCTCGGGTCGCTGAAGGCACCCCGGTGCCACTCAGGTAGAAGCCTCTTAGCGCTCTCCACCAGCTCCCCGTCAATATCAACCATCTCCACGGATTCGACGCAGCGGTGCTTCAACACCTCCCTTATAGTGGCCCCCTCCCCGCCGCCCACCACGAGCACCCTCCTGGGGCACGGGTGTGAAAGCAGGACAGGGTGCACGAGGGCCTCGTGGTACCAGTGCTCATCGAGAAGAGACGACTGCACCTTGCCGTCAATGACGAGTGCCTTCCCCAGCCCGGCCAGCTCAGCTATAACATACTCCTGGTACCGCGTCCGGCCCTCAACAAGCACCCTACGGGCCTCACGTATACAGGCCTCGCCCTCGCTAATCCACTCCGCTATAAGCTTCCAGGGCAGACGCAAACCCAGCACCGGAGGCCCGCGCCCAGCTGAGCCCCCGTTTTAGCCTATACCCTCGCCTAGTGGTCCCTGCAAACACTGACCTGGAAGAGAGGCACGGAACACAATGCGAAAACCAGCGAGGATACTAAAGGTACCTCGGCGCGTCTCCCGCCAACCTCATCTTACGGGCTATAACCCGCTGAGGGCGGTGAGGGGGACAGTGGTGACGACGAGTGAGGTGTTGGCGCTGTTAACCAGTATTGGCGGGATGGTGGGCCCGCGGGGATTTGAACCCCGGACCTCCGCCGTGTCAGGGCGGCGTCCTAACCAGGCTAGACGACGGGCCCAGCCCTGCCTTAGGGCTCCAGTCTCTCCGAGCCATGGAGAAGGGAGGTTAAAATAGTTACTTTTCTATTCCGAAGGGTTTGTTCTACAGAAGACCTCCAGGGCCTCCTCTTCCACGGGGTGGAGGCTCGGAGCCGTCACCACAAGGCTGTGGGGAGGCGGGGGGTAGCTGGCCGCCGCCACAGCCTCAGGGGGGCCGGCCACGCATAGGGACTCCGGGAGACCCGCGCGGGCCACGCCGACCAGCATGCTCTCATGCAGGAATGCCGAGCTAAGCATGCCCTCCGCAACCATCTCCGACTCGAGGTCGAGAAGCAGCCGTACCGCCTCGGGCACAGTCATAGCCCTACCCTGGTCTAGCCTTAGGTCTAGGAGTACGAGCGTGTGGAGGCCCCTGGCACGGTTGTCGGCTATCACGCTGAGCGTGGTGTAGGGCTTCACCCCCTCCTCCGGGTATACGAGGGTCACGGTTTTGCCGAACCTGTACACCTGCAGCCCAGTGGTATCGATAACGGCCTGGAGCCCCGAGACGCCGGGGACGATAACCACCTCTATGCCTCTCTTCTTGGCCTCGACCGCTAGGGCCACATGGGTGGTGGCGGCCAGGGGGTCGCCCGGGACCAGCAGGGCCACGTCACTGCTCTCTGCCTCCTGGACTATGCGGTAGGCCTCGTTCTCCAGATGGTAACGCGTGGCTCTAACAATCCTCGCCTCCGGCGCGAGTCTTGAAACGTATTCCTCGTCGAGGCCCGGCGCTATGCTGGTATACGTGTCGATGTAGATCGTCTTCGCCCTCGCCAACGCCTTGACCGCTCTAAGGGTAATGTACTCGGAGGACAGGCCTCCCCCAACTATGTAGAGAGCCACCGCGAGCCCCCTCTAGGCGGCGAGACGACTAGCAGCACTCGTGACCAGGTAGTACAGCGTCTCGACGTCGGCCGCCACGTAGCTAAGCCGGGTGTACTCATTGGGCTGGTGCGCGGTCTCGTCGCAGGTCATCCAGACCACGGCCGGGTAGCCGTGGCGGCGGAGATACCTCGCCACGGTGCCGCCGCCTATACCCTTAGGCAGCGCCTCCACGCCCCTGGTCTCGCGTATAGCGTAGCCCAGGGCCTGGACCAGCGGGTGGCTGGTAGGCGTGGCTCTGCCTGCCTCGTCACGCGCGACGATCTCGACGTCAACATCAACCCCCGTTGCCGCCTTGTAGTGCGCGGCAAGCGACCGGAAGACGCTGACGACGTCGTCTATGTCGTAGCTCGGCAGTATACGGTTATCCCAGTACGTGGTGTCGCTGCCGGGTATCGTGTTAATGTTTGGCACGTTCTCGTGCCTCCTTGTGGGCTCAAACGTGGAGACCGGCGGCTCAAAGAGGGCATCGAAGCCCGTGAACCTCGAGTGGAGCACGTCGTCCAGGAGAAGGTTGAACCTCATGGCGTGGCGCGCGGCGTTTAGGGCACGGTCAGGCATGCTAGCATGCCCTTGGCGGCCGCGCACAGTTACACGAACCCATAGTATATGCTTCTCTGCGACAAGCATCCTGGAGCCATCGGGGCTCCCAGCGTCGGGCACTATAAACCACTCCCTAGACGGGTCGCCCCACACATGCTTCTCAAGCAAGTATAGTAGGCCGTAGCGGCTCCCGGCCTCCTCGTCGGACACAAAGGCAAAGCCAAGGTCTATCTCCGGCCTCCTCCCCGTCTCGCGGAGCAGCCACGCCAACGCGAGCGACTCCACAACAGCCTGTAGGTCGTCCTCAACACCCCTGCCGTAGACGCGGTCGCCGACAAAGGTGGCCTCGTAGGGAGGGTACTTCCAGAGAGAGGGATCCCCCTCCGGGACAGTGTCCAGGTGGGAGACTATCCATAGCCGCGGGCTCCTCCTACGGCCTGGGAGCGTGGCCAGAATGTTGGGGCGTACACCACCCTCGGCCCTCGGGTCCTCGGCGTCGACGCGCCTATACTCCAGGCCTAGGCTCTCCAGCAGCCTCTCCACGAGCAGAGCGCGCCTAAGCTCCCCCTCGCCGCCAAGGTCGGGCGAGATAGCCTTCGCCGGCACGAGCTCGGCGTAGAGCTTCTTAATGTAGTCGAGAAGCCGGCTGCGCAGGCCCGGCTCCAGCGTCTGCGAGGCCCCCACCCCGCCTCTCCCTGAAGGGGGGTGAAGGCTGTTAAGCTCAACCCGTGCCTGTCTCCTCCTTCCCCCAGGTTTCTGGGTGCGCCGCCCCTTGCTTCTGCCACACGAGGTGGCGGCTAGGCACGTGATCCCCTACCTGCGCGCGGCGGTCGCGCAGGCGCTTCATAGCCGCGGCTACGGCCAGGACCGTATAGCGAGGCTTCTGGGAGTCACGCAGGCCATGGTGAGCAAGTACCTCTCCTGGGGCAGGGAGTACGTGGAGAGGAGGCTCAGCGATGCGGGCGTGCCTGTTGGCGACGCCCTGTCGCTCGCCGGCGTCGCGGCGGAGAAGCTGGCCAGGGGCGACACGCAGGGCTACATTGAGATAATGACTTCTTTCGTCAACCAGTTGCTGGCCGGCGGTACCCTGTGCCCCCTCCACCGCCGTCTTGGCGCGCCCGCCTCCTGTAACATATGTGCCAACCTCTTTGTCGGGGGACGCGACGATGTGCTGGCAGAGCTTAGCAGCGCGGTGGAACGTTTCACGGCAGAGGCAGGCCCCGACCTGGTGCCGAACGTGGGGTCAAACATCGTCTACGCTAGGAGCGGTGCGCGGGGACTTGAGGAGGTGGCAGGCCTAACCGGGGCCATAATAAAGCTGAGTAGCGGCAGACTGGTGGCTGTGGGAGAGCCCAGGTACGGCGGCAGCCGCCACACGGCGCAGGTCCTCCTGCTCGTGATGAAGCGTTGGCCGAGTATACGGGCCGCCGTCGTCGTAGCCTACAGCGAGGACAACGTCAAGTCGCTTGAAAGCATGGGGCGTGTTATACGCGTGGGGCCACACTGCTGCCCCGAGAAACTGCTCGACGACATAAGGCGCGGCCTCGAGGCCGGCCGCGAGGAGCCGGTAGCTATAGCAAGCCTGGGCGGCTACAACCTAGAGCCGGTCATCTACGTTCTAGGCCGCGACGCCTCCGAGGCGGTGGAGCGCGCCCTCTCCTGCAGGAGGCGGGCTAGCGCCTAGGGCTGGGCTCTTCCGTGTAGAAGTCCTCTCCGCCCGCCAGCACCTGCTGCAGCGCCGCGTAGAGGTCGTCCAGGCCGTAGCCGGAGACCGCTGAGACGAAACGCACCGGTGAGGGGGCGTAGGCCTCGCTGGGTGCAAGAGCCTCAAGCGCCTTCACAGCGGCCTCGGCCATTGAGGGGTCGAGGCCTCCCGTCACGAGCGCCGCGTAGAGCTCGTCGGGGTTGTTGAGCCTCTCCTCTATCTCCTCTATCATCTCGGGCTGGAGGAGGTCTGTCTTAGAGACAACGTTGACCTGCGGCAAGCGTAGGCGGAAACGGGTCGACAGGGCGAGGAACAGCACCGACGCGAGACTTGCAGGCTTCGACGCAAAGACGGCGTCTACCACGAATACTGTTACGGCGCGTTTCCCCCCAACAAGCTCACGCACTATGTAGGGGCCGCTGTCGCGGAAGGCGAAGAGCTCCATCTGGCCGGGGGTGTCCACGAGGACATAGTTGGCCCCGGTTGACTCAACCTCTTCCCTTATCTTATCGACGTATTCGATAGTCATATCCACGGCTGCCACGAGGGCGCCATTGGGGCCGAGCTGGTACTTCTGCATAACACTCCTCGCGTCGACGTAGTCTCTTATGTCTACGTCAGGCTCGTAGGGGAGCCACTCGGCGGCCGGGTCGAGGTTGAGCCTGGCCGCGCTCACCTCGTTGTACTCCATCCAGTCGCCAAGGGCGTCTACTAGGTGCGACTTACCGCTGCCGGCGGGCCCGACGAAGATAACGAAGTACAATCCCTATCACCGTCAAGCGCTACATCCACAGCTCCGGCTTCTCGCTCTACTCGCCGCGGCGGCTGCTGGGGCCGGCTAATTAGAGCTTATTATCCAGGATGATTTGTGCCAGTGGCGCACACGGGGCGCTCCTCTTGAGCGACGTATCCAGGGAGAGGCTTATACCGGTAAAGGTTGGGAGCATAGGCGACCTTGCACGCATAGCCGCAACCATAGTGACCCTCGGGCAGCCGGCCTACCTTGTACGCTTCGAAGCCTCCGGCGGGAGAAAGGCCTACGGCATAATAGCCGTCCTCCGAGACTACTACAAGTACTACGGCCTACCGATGATATACTACTATGAGGACAGTGACGGCAAGCTAGGCGACGGCAACTACCTGCTCGTCAAGGTGGACGACAGCGGCGAGCACATAGAGGTTGGGCGCAGCACGAGGCCCGGCTGGATAGCGATACCGATAATCGACCTCGCCGAGAAGCCCCCCTTCTTCCCGGAGGAGCTGTAGCCGGCTCCAGGGGGCTCGGCGCCTGCCAGCCCGCGCCCTCCAGGCCCTCCAGTGGAAGCAGTGGACGCAACGGCACCGGTAACACAGCCTCCACGGCTTTTAAACACTACCCTGGTACTCTTGAAGCATATACTCCGGTGAGACACCGAGATGAGGCTCGTAACGGTAAAGATGCCCGAGACCTACCTGGAAGGCCTCGACGAGCTCGTAAAAATGGGTAGGTACAGCAGCAGGAGTGAGGCAATAAGGATAGCCGTCCGTGAACTCTTGAAGAGAGAGCTATGGGGGCTGCCGGAGGCCGGCGGCATAGAGTCCGCGTTTGCCAGGCGCGAGCCCCGGCGCGTCCTCGTCTAGCCCCTCCTCCTGCCTTCCCCCTTGCCGCGACTAGCCGTTTTTACTCCTCGCAGGCTGGCCGTTCTCTACGGGTAAGCTCTTGCGCTTAGGTCCTCGCCTAGCCGTCATAGTGGTGCTGGTCTTCGCGGCTGCGCTGCTGGCGGCGCACCCGGCCAGCGGCTCCTACGGGAGGCCACCGGTAATAGTGGGCAAGATAACTGGTGTCGTAGACGCCTCTACGGCAGACTATGTTAAGAGCCTGATAGACGAGGCGGTGAGTCGGGGCAGTCCGCTGCTGGTTCTGGAGCTGAACACGCCTGGCGGCAGCCTCGACGCGGCTCTCCGCATATCGATGCTGCTTCGCCGCTCCCCCGTCCCGGTTGTGGGCTACGTGGTGGACCACTGGGCTATGAGCGCGGGCACGCTTATCCTGATGTGCAGCGATGTTGCCGCTATGCAGCCGGATACCTTGATTGGAGCTGTGCAGCCGGTGGTGGTTACCCCGGAGGGGGGCTTCCAGCCCGTAAACGAGACCAAGATACTTAACCCAGTCTATAAGGAGATAGAGCTTTGCATGAGGATGCATGGCAGGAACTTTACTCTTGCCCGTCTCTTCGTCTACCACAACCTGGTGCTGACCGCGGATGAGGCGCTGAAACTGCACGCAGTGGACTACGTGGCTCCCGACTTGTACACGCTGCTAGCCAAGGTTAATGGGAGCGAGGTGCGCATGCTGGGCCTCCGGGAGCGGATATTTCTGCCTCCAGGCACGCCGGTGGTCTACCAGCCTATGCCTCCCGGCCTGCAGGTTGCCCACATACTCTCCGACCCCCTAGTCAGCTCGCTTATAACAAGCGTCGCTATGCTCGTAATACTTCTCGCCCTGGCCTCCGGGCACCCGCACCTGATAGCGCTAGGCATAGGGCTCATGCTCATAGGGCTTCTCGGCATAGGCTCGAGCGTGAGCCTTGTCGCAGTAGCGTTAATGATAATAGGCTTCATAATGCTGCTCGTAGAGCTACTAGTCATACCCGGTTTCGGAGCGGTCGGCCTGACGGGCATCCTGCTCATAGTAGTAGGGGCCCTGGTGGCTTTCACCGGCAAGCCTGTCTACATAGCCGGCGAGAGCCTCCAGGCAGCGCTCTACACGCTGCTGGCCGTGGTGGCCCCCCTTGCGGGCTTCATGGTGGTGGCGGTCTACAAGGTAGTCAAGGTGTGGAAGAAGCCGCCGACCTACAGTCCCTCACCGGTGGGTAAGACGGGGCGAGCGCTCGACGATATGCCGCCCTCGGGCACGGGCTTCGTGATGGTGGAGGGGGAGTACTGGGAGGCCCGCAACGTGGGCGAAGAGGTAATAAAGAAGGGCGATAAGGTGGTGGTTGTGGGTAAGGATGGCGCGGTGCTTCTGGTCCGGAGGGTTGGCGGCGAGGCAGGCAGCGAAATTATGAATAATTATTAATATGTAGTTCTTCCCGCTGAGTGGGCCCACGTGGGGGCCGCTGGATTGGTTCAATACAAGTTGACGATGTCACAGAAGGAGGTACTCGAGGCACTAATAAGGCTTTACGAGCAGAAGAGGAGGCTGATAAAAAGCAAGGAGATAGCCGACCTGATCCATCGTGACGAGGGAACGGTGAGGAACATAATTCTAAGCTTGAAGAGCCTGGGCCTAATAGAGTCCAAGACAGGGCCCAGGGGCGGCTACATGCCTACACTGAAGGCCTACGAGGTTATAAGAGGCTCAGTTACGCAGATACCAGTCAAGCTCAGGAAGGATGGGAAAGAGCTCGACCTAACAATAACGGGCATAGAGATACTCGACATACTGAACCCCGAGGGTGGGCGCGCGATTCTCCGCGTGCACGGGGTTATACGAAAAGTGCTCCGGCCCGGCGACCGTGTCGAGATAGGGCCTACTCCGCTAGTCGGGGTCAGGATAGAGGGGGAAGTGGTTCACATAGACCCCGTCAGTAACCAGATCAGCGTGAAGATAAACCGGATGGTGAGCGTGCCCCGCGTCCATGTAGGCGAGATAGCCGCAAGGAGGCCCTTCACGGTCCCTCCGGACATGGACATCAGCACCCTGGCCAAGGAGCTCACAAGTAGGCGTATACGCGGAGCACCTGTAGTGGATGAGGAACGCATCGTCGGCGTTATAACGCTTAGCGATATAGCTAAGGCCCTGGCCGAGGGCAAAGTCAGGGGCATAGTCAAAGAGTACATGAGCACCCCGCCGATAGTTATAAGGGAGACGGACGACATAGTGAGTGCGATAGAGACGATGAATAGGCACGGTGTAGGGAGGCTCCCCGTCGTGGACAGTGCGGGGAAGCTCGTAGGCATAGTAACCCGTACAGACATACTGCGCTTCATAGCAGGCCTCAGGTAGGGGACGCCAGGCCGGTGATGAATACTCCCCAGCGCGAGCAGCCAGGCGATGAGGACAGTTCCTTTAGCTGAGGGCCACGCGCCCTAACCCTGAAAACACTATGCGTGTAGAAACTTTTATCAACTATTTTCCGCAAAACGCTTCTTACAAGAAGCCCGTTCGCCGTCCCTAGAGGGCACAGCCTCCCGGGAGAAGCAGGGGCTGGACGCGCGTCCCGTGCAGTGCAGCGACAGGGAGGGGTGGTTGCGTGATGAGCGTTGCCACGGCTAGGGGCGAAGAGATGAGTGTGGAGGAGAAACTAGCAAGGCTCGTTGTCGAGTTGAAGCGCAAGGGCTACCGGGTGACCGCGCAGCGGCTAGCAATAGCAAGGATAGTCTTCGAGAACATAAAGGACCACCCCAGCTTTATGGAGATACTGGAGGCCGTCCGGAAGAGCATGCCGAGCATAAGCCCCAGCACCATCTACAACAACCTGCAGCTACTCGAACAGCTAGGCTTCATTAAGAGCTTCGATGTCGCAGGCGAGACGCGCTACGATGACGCCGGGCTGCACGCTAACCTGGTATGCATCGACCTAGGCAAAATAATCGACATAGATGACGAGGACATAGTGGCGGCTCTCGGCAAGACCGTTGAGAAGAAGTACGGGGTCGACGTAAACGAGATAGTCATCTACGCGCGCTGCGGCTCCAGCCAGGAGGGGGAGACAGGCTAGTAGCAGGCCACCCGGGCTATGAGGACCTGTCGCCCACACCGACCCCCGCGGCAGCAGGGGTGTGAGGACGTCAGCCTGGCCCTGAGCCAGCCTCGCCTCAAGGGTGTAGGGCTCTACACGCCGTGCTCCGGTGTCTCTCTACGCGCTTCTCTGGGCGCGCCGTCCCCGGGGAGGGGCTCGGCGAGGCCCACCTCTTCTAGAGCCCGGAGGAGGAGGTGCAGGCGCTCTCCCAGCTTGGCTCCCGCCGCTGTGAGGCGCGCGCACTTGCTGCTGCCACAGTAGTATAGCTCCACTAGCCCCAGCTTGGCTGCGTCGCTGGCGCTCCGATACGTTGTGCCTACGCCCATCCCGTACCTGGGTATATGGTGGAGAGGCATGGCCCCGTTCTCGTAGAGTATGGCGATCAGCCTTAGTATGCCGGGCTTGCCCAGTAGCCAGTAGCGCCTCGCAACCGCCCGCCTGGCAGTCAAGGCGACGCACCTCTATCCGTGCAGCAGTACACGCAGCTGCCGGGTAGCGCCCTTCCAGGCTTAGACCGGTCAAGGGGAGGCGTGGCTGGCAGCTCGCGAGCCCCCCGGGGGGCTCGTGTAGTCTCCTTAGTTAGCCGCCTATGGGGCCGGTATAAGGGGTGGAGGGCATATGAGGAGCCGGCGTGTGGCGGGCTGTCAGACCCATTGGCGCAGGACTATCATCGAGTTTGTGCCGGCCACGCCCGGGATGCTACGTATATAGTCTATGCTCTCGTTGACGTCGTTTATGCTCTCGCCGCGCACTATGGCGAGTATGTCGTAGTCCCCTGTTACCTCGTAGACGGCCTCGACGTGTCTGAGCTCGAGTATCTTCTTCGAGACCTCCGGGACGGACACAGGCGGCTGGGTGCGGACGAGTATAAAGGCGCGCACCTCGTTGCCGGTATCGTATATTATTGTAAACTTCTTTATCACGCCGTGTTTCAACAGCTTGGTCATACGCTTCCTTATGGCTGACTCGCTTAGGCCAAGCTCCTGCGCCAGCCTGGCGTAGGACATCCGCGCGTTTTCCCTCAGGAGCCGCAGCATCTTCATATCCGTCTCGTCGAGTGCTGGGCCTCCCCCCTTCTGCTGCCTCTGCTCGGCCAACGTGGCGCCACCCGCTAGCCCTACCCTAGTCTAGGGCCTAGTAGCCGGGCCCGGCGAGCGGAAATAGGCCCGAGCTGGGTGTACTCGGGCCCCTACGCCCCTATTTCAGCTCCCCTTGCGGGGGGCTAGCGGGTGAGGGCCTCCAAGAAGCCCCGGAAAAGCGGGGCCGGCTTCATGGGGCGGCTGCGGAACTCGGGGTGCGGCTGGCTTCCAACGAAGAAGCGGCTGCCCCTGAGCTCTATGAACTCTACTCTTCCGCCTTCGAGGCTGTAGCCGGAGACCTCCATGCCGGCGGAGACTAGTTTGTCGAGGAAGCGGGGGTTGACCTCGTAGCGGTGCCGGTGCCTCTCGTAGACTATCTCCCTTCCACCGTAGAGCCGGTACACGAGCGTGTTGTGTATCAGTTTTATAGGGTAGGAGCCTAGCCTCATGGTTCCGCCCAGTTTTGTCAGGTGGCGCTGCTCCTCCAGCAGGTCGATAACCGGGTAGGGTGTGTTGGGGTCTATCTCGGTGCTGTTCGCGCCCTCTAGGCCGGCTAGGTGCCGCGCTATCGCTATGACGGCTAGCTGCATCCCGTAGCATATTCCAAGGAAGGGTTTGCCGGCATCTATGACCTCCCTTATGACGCTTATCTTCCCCTCCGCGCCTCTGGCCCCGAACCCCGGTAGCACGATAACCCCGTCGTTCTCCTCGACAGGCTTCCCCGGGTCCAGCCCGCCCTGCTCTACCTGTGTCGACTCGTACCAGTTGAGCACCGGGCGGAGGCCTAGCTGTGCGGCGGCGTGCTTAACTGCCTCGACGATGCTGAGATAGCTGTCCTTGAGCCTAGTGTACTTGCCAACCATTGCTATCCTTACGGTTTTCTGCGCGTTACGCAGCTTCTCGACGAAATCGACCCAGTCGGAGAGGTCTGGCCTGCGCTTCTCGAGACCGAGCCTTTCAAGCACATAGTCTGCTAGCCCCTGCTTCTCCAGGACTAGGGGTACCTCGTAGATGTACTCCACGTCGGGGTTGCTGAACACGGCCTCCGGCGGCAGGTTGGCGTAGAGTGCTATCTTCCTCCTGGCGTCCTCCTCTAGTGGGCGCTGGCTGCGGGCGATTACCGCGTCGGGCTGGATCCCGATCCTCCTAAGCTCCTGGACACTGTGCTGAACGGGCTTGGTTTTCTGCTCGCCGGTGGTGGAGAGAATAGGCACCAGCGCCACGTGGATGAAAAGCGTGTTGTTGAACCCCTCCTCCATCCTCATCTGGCGTATTGCTTCGAGAAACGGAAGCCCCTCTATGTCGCCCACAGTGCCCCCTATCTCTACCAGGACCACGTCGGCGCCTGTCTCCCTCGCGACCTCCCTTATACGCCGCTTTATCTCGTCCGTGATGTGTGGTATCACCTGCACCGTCTGGCCCAGGTACTCGCCGCGCCGCTCCCTCTCTATGACGGTAAGGTATACCTGGCCGGTGGTTATGTTGTTCTTCTTGGAGAGAAACGTGTCGAGGAACCTCTCATAGTGGCCCAGGTCTAGGTCTGTCTCGCCCCCGTCCTCGGTAACGTAGACCTCGCCATGCATATAGGGGTTCATTGTGCCAGCGTCGACGTTTATATACGGGTCTATCTTTATAGCCGTCACGTTGTAGCCTCTAGACTTGAGGAGCAGCCCGATAGAGGCAGTAGTGATGCCCTTGCCGACGCTGCTCAGCACGCCGCCCGTGACAAATACGTACTTCGCCATCGCACGCCCATGCAGCTAGACTGAGCCACCCACCCCGGGTTGAAAAAAGCCGCGCCGCAACGCCTAGGCCCGCCTGGAGGCGGCAAGCCGCTCCATAGCCTGGGGGTACCTGGCGAGGCTGTCGGCCGCAACGGTCACGACACGGCTGCCCGGCTCCACCACGCCGGCCTCCACGAGCCTCGCTATAGCCGCGTAGGCGGCCCCCGTGGAGGGGCCGACGGGGATGCCCGTAGCCGCGAGAACCGCCCGCACGCCCTCGAGGGCCTCCTCGGCCGCAACCTCCACGACGCGGTCGATAACGCTGCCGTGCTTCCTGACGAGGCCCGGCACCGAGCGGGAAACCAGCCCCTCTATCTCCTCCACGGAGCCGCTCCCCCTGCCGGCAAGCGGCGAGCCACGCGGCGTAACAGCAGCCACCAGCGTGTTGCCGAGAACCTCCTTCAGGCGGCGACCTACCCCAGTTATAGTCCCACCCGTCCCCACGCCCATGACGAACGCGTCCACGCTGCCTGCCTGCCGTAGCACCTCGACCCCAGTTGTCTCGTAGTGCGCGAGCATGTTGTAGTCGTTGTTCATCTGGTCCAGCAGCAGGCAGCCCCGCTTCTCGGCCTCCTCGCGCGCCCAGTCCCTGGTGAGGCCCTCGTCGCCTATCTCAACTATCTCCCCGCCGAGGCTGAGTATGAGGTTCTTCTTTATCGATGACGCCCTCTTCTCGACGAATAGGAGCGGCCTAAGGCCTAGGAACGATGCGGCCCAGGCCACCGCGGCCGCCGTGTTGCCGCTGCTTATCTCAGCCACACAGCCGCCGGGGGAGAGCCGGCCCTCGCGGATAGCCCCCATCAGCATGTAGAGGGCTATCCTGTCCTTGTGGCTGCCGCTCGGGTTGCCGTACTCCAGCTTGAGGCAGATCTCGACGCCGCCGATCCTGGCGCATCTCAGCCTAGTGTTGCCGACCAGCGAGAAGAGGTGCGCTATGCGCCGCAGCATCTCCTCACGGGAGGAGGGCCTCCCTGTGAATCCCGGGCGAGTCTTTAGCCACACAAATACTCCCACCCACAGCTGGATGCGGCGGAGCGTATGAGGCCAAGAGGGGAGGCAACAACCGGGCTGCCAGTATTTAATTATTGACTCCGCCCCGGCGTGGCGCTACCTAGGCGCCACGAGGGTGTAGCCGCTGTGAAGCCCCGCGTGGTAGTAGCTATGGACCAGCTTGCAACCATCCACGAGGCTGTGGAGCTGGTTGACAGCCTCTGCGGGCACGTGGCGGGCTTCAAGATAGGCCTCCCCCTCGTCCTGAGGCATGGCGTCCAGGCTGCGCGGCGGCTGAGCCTGCTCTGCCCGGATGCCCTGTGGGTCGCGGACTTCAAGCTGGCGGACATAGGCGCCGTCATGGTGCAGGTGGCGTCTATGGTCGTGGATGCGGTGGACGCGGTGATAGCGCACAGCTTCGTGGGCGGGAAGGGGGCGCTCGACGAGCTAAAGGCGTACCTAGACAAGCACGAGAAGAAACTAGTACTAGTGGTCTCCATGAGCCACCCGGGCTCCGCCGACGTCTACGACAAGGCCCTAGACGCCGTCAACGCCGTGGTGGAAAGGATACGGCCCTGGGGCCTGGTGGCGCCGGCCACGCGGCCACACGTGGTGAGAAGCGTGCGGAGCCGCCACCCCTGGGCAGTCATCCTCTCGCCAGGCGTCGGGGCGCAGGGAGCCGAACCCGGCGCAGCCCTCTGCAGCGGCGCCGACTACGAGATAGTGGGAAGGTCTATAACGCGGGCAGCCAGCCCCCTTGAGGCGCTGCGCGAGATAGCTGCGAAACAGGAGGAGGCGCTCCGCCGATGCAAGCCTGGCGCAACGGGCTAGAGAAGGAGCTAGCCAGGGCACTCGTCGAGAACAACGCGCTGCTCCTAGGAGACTTCACCCTCAGCAGCGGCAAGAAGAGCCCAGTCTACATAGACATGAGGGCGCTGCTCTCCAGCCCCCGGGGCTACCGCGTCGCCGCAACCGCCCTGGCCGCGGCGATAGCATCCTGCACCGGAGTCGGGGACTACTGCGTAGCCGGCGTCGCCACCGGCGGCATAGCCTGGGCCACACTGGCGGCCTACATGCTCGGCCTCCCCTCGGGCTACGTGCGTGCCGGGAGGAAGCCCCACGGCCTCTCAAGAAGCGTCGAGGGCTGCCGCGGCGCCAGCCGGGTAGTTGTCGTGGACGACGTGGCCACCACCGGCGGCAGCCTGCTCTCAGCCGTGAAGGCCCTCCGCGAGAACGGCTACAGCGTAGAGGCAGCAGCGGTACTGGTTGACCGCGAACAGGGCGCCCGAGAGGCGCTAACAGGCATCGGGGTGCAGTTCTGCAGCGTCACCACCCTCACGGGGCTTCTAGCCGCGGCGGCCTCCCTGGGGCTCATGCCTAGGGAGGAGGTGGAGAGGGCCCTCCGCGAGCTAGGCGCCGACTAGTGCTTCAGCGCTTTTAACCTGGGCCGGCGGGCTTGTCTCTCCCCGTCTCTCTACGGGTCTCCGGGTTTGGCTGAGTGGCGCGGCAGAGACGTCATCTCCATACTCGACTTCGACCGGGGCGACCTCGAGGACCTCTTCTCGGCCGCGGATTCTCTGCTTAACTCGTTGGCCGGCGGGCGTCCTCCCCGCCTCCTCGACGGCGTCGTAGTCGCGCTCGCCTTCTTCGAGCCGTCGACCCGTACCAGGCTCAGCTTCGAGGCAGCAGCCAAGAGGCTCGGCGCCGACACGATAGGGTTCACCGCCGCCGAGGCCACGAGCATCGCGAAAGGCGAGAACCTGGCAGACACTATCCGCATGCTCGACGCCTACGGCGACATAATAGTCGTGAGGCACCGCTTCGAAGGCTCGGCCCTCTACGCGGCCGAGGTCGCGGAGAGCCCCGTCATAAACGCCGGCGACGGGAGGCAGCATCACCCGACGCAGGCCATGTTGGACCTCTACACTGTTACCCGCCTCTTCGGGAGCCCCGACGGCCTGGTCTACGGCGTCCTCGGCGACCTCCGCTACGGGCGTGCAGCTTCAAGCTTCCTCCTAGGCCTCACGCTCTACCGGCCGTCGAAGGTCTACCTGGTTGCGCCCCCCCTTCTCAGGCCCCGAGAGGAGGTCTACATGGCTCTACGTGGGAGAGGGCTCCCGGTGGAGGAGGCGCAGCGGCTCGAAGACGTGCTGCCCGAGCTGGACGTGCTATACGTGACACGTATACAGAGGGAGCGCTTCCCCGACCCCAGGGAGTACGAGAAGGTGAGAGGCAGCTACCGCGTGACGCTGGATATGCTGGAGAGGCTTGCCAAGCCGTCGCTGCGCGTCCTCCACCCGCTGCCCCGTGTAGACGAGATAGACTTCAGGGTGGACAGCACGCCTTTCCAGGCCTACTTCACCCAGGCACGTCTCGGCGTGCCCCTACGTGCAGCCCTGCTCGCCAAGATAGCCGGGGCGTGGTGATACCCCGTGGCGGGCGAGGAGGAGCAGATGATAGTGCGCCCTATAAGGGAGGGCACGGTGATAGACCATATACCAGCCGGCCGCGCCCTCACGGTTCTCAAGATACTAGGCATAACCGGCTCCGAGGGCTACAGGGTAGCAATAGTGATGAATGTCGAGAGCAGGAAGCTCGGCAGAAAAGACATAGTAAAGATAGAGGGCCGGCGCCTGAAAAGAGAAGAGCTGGACCGGATCGCCCTGATAGCCCCCTCGGCCACGGTGAACATAGTCGAGAACTACAGGGTCGTGAAGAAGACGAAGGTCAGCCTCCCCAGGCACCTCCAGAACATCATCCGCTGCACCAATCCCACCTGCATCACGCGCCAGCCCAGAGAGCCTATAGTGCCCCGCTTCAACCTGGTCAGCCGCCGGCCCCTCCTCTACCAGTGCCTGTACTGCGGCACACTGATCGACGAGGGCGACATAGTGAAACAGCTTGGAGCCAGCCAGTAGCCGGCAGGGAGAGGGAGGAAAGGGGGCACCCATGGCCGCTCTCCCAGCGTATACCAGCCTCGAGCTAGTCGAGATAGCCTGGCGGGGGAGGGGCGTAGCCGCGCTAAGATACCGGCCCCGCGGCGCAGCACACTACCCCCCAGGAACCTTCAGCATGCTCTGGGTCCCGGGCCACGAGGCAATACCGATGACCCCCCTACAGTCCGGCGGCCACCTGGTCTACATAGTCAAAGCGCGTGGCCCGACCACGCGCAGGCTGGTAGAGAACCCCCCCAAATGGGCGGGGGCGATAGGGCCGCTCGGCCGCCCCTTCGCCGCACCCCCGGGGGGCAAGTGGCTACACATCGCGGGCGGCACGGGCGTAGCGGCCTCCCTCTCGATACTGGCCAGGGCCCCCGGAACCCTGGTTTACGGGGCGAAGAGTTCGGACGAGGCAGTGCCCTTAGAGAGGCTGGGCCTTCTGCCCCCCGGTGTCGAGGTACGCTACGCCACGGAGGACGGGACACTCGGCTACCATGGCACGGTACTCGACCTTGCGGCCTCGCTGGCCGAGGGGGGAGGCTTCACCTACCTCACAGCCGCCGGCCCCAGGCCGGTGCTGTGCGGCGCCGCCCGGCTCGCGGAGAGATACGGCCTCGAAGCGTACCTCTCACCGGAGGCAACGATACGGTGCGGCCTAGGCTTCTGCGGCAGGTGCAGCCTGCACTGCAGCGGCAAGCTGCTCTGCCGCGACGGCCTCTTCTTCGACGCGCATAGCCTACGCTGCTGGCTGGTGAGAGAATGCGGCTAAGCATATGCGGCCGCCTCGTAGACCCCGCCGCCGGGCTCGGCGAGGAGGCGTGCGTGGTCGTAGACGGGGGCAGGGTGGAGTCGCTGAGGGAGGAGCCCGTCCACGGCAGCCACGTGCTAGACCTGAGGGGCGAGCCGGGCTCCCTTATCCTACCCGGCCTAGTGGATATGCATGTACACCTCCGCGGCTTGGCGCTTAGCTACAAGGAGGACGAGAGAAGCGGCACCCTCGCCGCGGCGCGTGGCGGGATAACACTCGTAGCGGATATGCCGAACACGGTGCCCCGCCTCGACGAGCCCTCGGCGCTGGCCCGGAAGCTTGCAAGCCTCGAGGAGAACAGCGTGGTCGAGTACATGGTGTACGCCGCTGTCCCCAGGGACGCCGAGGCGGCGGAGAAGCTAGCCTCTAGGCCCCACGTCGCCGGCTTCAAGATATACCCGTCGGACCTGGAGAAGCGGTGGCCTGTCGTAAACAGGCTCCTAGGCCGTGAGGACACGCTGCTCGTGCTGCACCCGGAGCTGCCCGAGGCGGAGAGGAGCGAGTACGAGAACCTAGCCACAAGGGCTTATGCAAGAGGCTGCCACTGGGAGGCTGCAGCCCCCCAGCTCCTCGCAGGCCGCCTTGCCCGCCTCCACGTCACCCACGCCTCGTGCGTATCCACGCTCCGGGCGGCGAAGAAGGTGGGGGCAACTGTAGACGTGGCGCCCCACCACTTGCTCGCCGAGCCGCCCCGGGGAGACGGGTGCCTGTGGAAGGTGAACCCGCCCCTAAGACCATGGCCCGAGCCATGGCTGCTCCTCAACGCGGTGCTGGAGGGCATAGTTGACGCGTTCGCAAGCGACCACGCCCCCCACGCGGCATGGGAGAAGGGCGGCGACCCCCTCACCTGCCCCCCAGGCATTGCCTGGCTCGAGGCGTGGCCCCATGTGCTGTCCTGCCTCGTATCCGCAGGCGCTCTCAGCGTGGAGGAGTATGCCCGCCTCTCCTCCACATCGCCGGCCTCGATACTTGGAGTGAAGCGCTGCCTGGAGCCGGGCTGCCCCGCCTCCATAACCGTCATGAGGCTCGGGAGGGGACGCTTCGCCTCCGTGCAGTACTCTAAGGCCAGGTCCGTCCCCTACTTCATGTGGAGGACGTGCTCCGAGACTGTGGCTACGGTTGTCGCCGGCAGGCCCGTCTACCTGGAGCCGGGTACGCGTCTCGCAAAGATGTAGGGCAGGTCGCGTAGCAGGAACCGGCTGGGCGCCCCTATGCGGCGCGAAGCTATGTTGAACAGCACGCCGCCGACCCGCTGGCCCGCGAAGTATGAGGCCACGAACGCCGCGAGGGCCGGCAGCGAGGCAGTGTTGAAGCCGACGCCCGCCAGCCTCCTGAGCAGCGCCACAAGCGGCACCGGGGCGTGGACAGCGGCTGCCCACTCTAGGCGGCTACGGGTCTGCTTGGCGTAGGCCCTCCAGTAGCCGGCCACAATGTTCACTGCGAACGTTACGGCGAGCCCCAGTGAGAGCATCACAGCGTCAACCATCCGCCGCCACCCCAGGCCCGCAGCTTCAACACCCGTTCTATAAAGGGTTGGTGCCGCCTCTAGCGGTGTAGCCTCCTCCTCTCATCCCTTACGCGCTGCACCTCCGCAGCGAGAGCGCGCAGCGTCTGAAGCTTAGACCCCAGCTTGTCCACAACAACCCTCTGCCTCTGCTCCCACCAGCGCCGGGGGTGCCTAGCCTCCTCGACCTCCGGGTTCAGCCCAAGCCTCTTCGCGGCCTCAACTATCTCCTCAGCCCTGGGGCGCCGGACGGCCTCCCGCAGCGGTATCCTCCTCCCCTCGCCCCGGGACAGGGAGGCGTCGAGATAGGCCGGCCACACCACCACGCGGCGTCCACGATACTCGCGGCTCAAAGCCAGTACCCCTGCTCTCAACGGGGAGAGGCAGTGGGGGAGTTTAAGCAGGCGCCCGGCGCGCTACTCGTAGCGCAGAGCCTCCGCCGGCGGTATCTTCGATGCACGGTACGCGGGGAGCAGGCTCCCCAGCAGGCCCACGACGAGCGTCAGGAGGAACGTCTCGGCGATCATTGACGGCGTTATCTCTGGCGGCGCGCGTATCACTATCCTCTGCGCCCCCTGGATAACCATGCCTCTCGATGAGAGCACGTAGGCGGCTGCCGCGCCGACGCCTATGCCCAGCAGCGAGCCCAGGACGCTCATAAGCAGTGCTTCGAGCAGTATGGATGCCACAACCTCCTCGTTAGTGAAGCCCAGCGCCTTCAGTACTCCTATCTCCCTCGTCCTCTCCATAACCGATGTTATCATTGTCGCGGCGACTCCGGTCGCGGCAACGGCAAACGCGGCGCCGCCGGCGGCGATGGTGACGAATCTCATGGCCGCAGTTATCGAGGTAACGACACGCGATATCTCTACAAGAGAGATGACTCCTACCCTTTCACCGTAGACCTCGCGCAGGTACCTAGTAAGGTTCTCCACATAGGAGGGGTCACGGGCTACAACAATAACGCCGCTCCACTTCCTGAGCCCCAGCAGCCGGGGCCCCGCCTCGAGGGGGAGGAACACCGTCACATCCGGGTTCACGAAGAACGCGTTGCCGAACTCGGCCAGAACCCCCGCCACTATGATGTTCACACTGTGCTGCACAACCCGGCTCCCCGTGAAGGTATAGTAGGTCAACGTGACGACGTCGCCCACCCGGTAGTAGCGGCGCCCCGACTGGTCAAACGCGATATAGTGGCCTATGACGCCGGAGGCCACGTCCCCGGGCCCCGGCAGGCTCCCCTCCTCGACCCGCAGCTTCCCCAATGCATGGAAGAACACCCCAATATCGACAGCGTATATGGCCGCGTCTATGCTCCGCGCCCCCTGCCGGACCCTGGCCCGCATACTGTAGAACGGCGTCACGGCGTCGACGCCGGGCAGGCTTTTGAGAAACGATAGATCACGTTCTGTCATATCGTAGCCGGAGCCCGGGACCAGCACGACAAGGTTCTGTCCCAGCCCCTCGAGCTGGTGTATGACGTAGCTAGAGTAGCCCTGCACAACCCCAAGTATAGCGGTTAGAGCCATAGGCCCTATGGCTATGCCTAGTATAGTCAGGAGGCTCCGCGCCCTCTTCTCCGTGAGAGACCTTGTAGCGTAGCGCGCGAGATCCGGCAGTATCGACAGGAGGCTTGCCAGCGCAGCTACACCTCCTCTTCCTCAACCGTCTCGCCGCTGTGCCTCCGCCGCCTCGACACGGCCACGCCCGCGGCGAAGCCGATGGCTACCCCCGCGGCCGCCTCTGCGAGCCGGCCCACGGCCGGCCCTCCCTTGGCCTTCTCTACCCGGGGCTGGACGGCTGCCGGCGCGGCGCCGCCCGCCTCCTCTGCCGCTAGCCGGAGCCCGACGCGGTAGCTGTAGCCATACTGGTCCATGTAGGTGACGTTGATCAAGGCTCCGGTATGCTTAGCCTGGCCGGCGGCGCCTCGGAGGACGACCTTGAACGGCGTCTCGGTGCCTGGATCCATGTTGCCTAGGAACTCGCTCGCCGAGCGGTTGCCCACCCTCAGCGTGACGGCGACGGACGAGGCTGGGTCTAGCCCGGTATTGGCCAAGACGCCGGTGGCCACCACGTCACCGCCCTCTATCCTCACCCTGGCGGACTTCACCACCACGCGCACAACGGGCTCCATTATAGACGATACGGTGGCGTTGACGAAGCGCCGGAAGCCCAGCTGGTCGTCGTACACGAGGGCCGCCATAGCGGCGAACGTGTAGCTCTTCTCCCCTGCGAAGGTCGACGGGTTGAACACTATCGGCACGGTTACTTCCCTGACCTCGCCGGGCCGAAGCGAGCCGAGGGCGATGACCGGCCTGGTGGGGAACCCCGTCCGGCTCAGGGGGGCGAGGTAGAGGTAGGCGTCGTAGGCTACCCCGTTGCCGCGGTTAGCAACGTACACAGTAAAGTTGGCGACGCCGCCCCTCATGGGGCTGCGGGGCTTGCTCCACACTATCAGGGTTGACGCAGAGACGGGGGGAGGCAGTGTTACATTATACGTGTTCACGTGCAGGCTCCCGTGGGGGCTCCGCCAGGCTATAACGAGCCTAGCGGTCGAGCCCGTGCCGGGCGCGCTGGGCGAGACGGCCACCTCTGCCTCGTACCTGGCCCCGGCGGTGGCCGCCGTTTCTCCCTGCCGCGCAAGGAGCTGTACAAGGGCGGCCGCGTTGCCGCCCCTGGCGCTGCGGAGCAGCCACCCTGGGGGCCCGCTGCTCGCCCTCCTCAGCTCTACGGTGTGGAGCCCGGTCTGTGGCGAGGCGAGCCAGTCCGGCAGCTCCAGCTTAACCGAGACTATTGAGGCTACCAGCCTGGGGTCGGGCTCCAGCGCTACGCCCAGCTTCGCGGTCCTGCTGCCGGGCTCCGGGGGCGTGAGCCACTCCACGCCGGTCACGTTGAACGCCTCCCTCGGGTCGGCTACGGCGACTTCGATGCCTAGGGTCTCCCTCGCCTCTACAGTGGCCCCGTAGATGGTGCTGCGGTAGGCCAGCAGCAGCGTCGGCCGGGGCCCGGGCCTCCTGGGCGGCGTGACGTAGAGGGTGAGGGTGCAGAAGCCCCCCGCCGGCACGGCCTGGCAGGTGGAGCTTGTCGACTCCCAGCCCTCGAGCCGCGCCCTAAGAGACGACACCGCGAAGGGCCCGGGGTTGTAGAGCGTCACCCGCAGGGCTGCGTCCCTGTCGCCTGGAAGCACCTGCACAGGGTTGCCGGCCGCGTCGACCCAGTGGGCGTCCACTAGCTCTAGCCGTGGCACGTAGCGGCCGGGCTCTCCCACCTTCAGCCGCAGCGTGAAAACCTCGACTACCTCTACGAGCCCGTCGCTGGCCTGGTAGGTGAGGCTCACAGCTACCCTGTAGCTCCAGCGCCCAGGCGCGGCCCGGTTGCTTACGTTCATGTTCATCGTGAGGCTGCAGGCGGAGCCGGGTGCGAGCACCGCGTCCAGGCAGCCGCCGGATGCTCCCAGGAACGCCACTCCTGGGGGGAGGCCGCGTGGCTCGGCCCACAGGATGCGGAGCGGCGCAGTAGTGTTGGCCTCGAAGCGGAGCTTGACGCTAACAGTGCCGGCTCCCGGCAGGACCACGGGGGGAGTATAGTTGTACCAGATGAGGCGCAGCGGCCTCTCCCGGGGGAGGGGCAGGACAGCCTCCAGCTCTACGGGGGCGGTGTAGCTGCCGCCGCTTGGCGTGGAGGCCGTGGCTACGCCCCTGAGCATGATTGTGACGCTGCTGGCGTTGCGTGGCGCCGTCACGCCGGCCACGTCCAGCGTTATCACCGTGCCGCTGGTGGCCGGCGTGGTATAGGATATGGGTGAGCTTGTGTTGCCCCTTACTCCGGCTGGCGGCAGGGCGGTGGCGTTGAGGGTGAGGCCGGTGAGCGTATCGTTGCCCCGGTAGAGGAGCCTCAGCCGCGCCGTGAGGCCGTAGCCTCTCTCCCCCACCACCCATGTAGACCAGTAGGCCTGGAGCAGCTGTAGCGCTAGCCGCGGCCTGGAGACACATAGCTCGCTACTTGCGGCCGCGGGCCTCCAGGTGGTGGTCCCGTTGTCCTCTACACGGGCGTAGAGCGTGAGGTTGAACCGGTAGCAGCCGGGCCGGCGCGGCGTGTCGACCTGGAATCCCAGCAGCGCGGCGTCCCCATAGCCCAGCTGCGTCGCGGTGAAGCCCCGTAGCCTGGTGCCGGGGGATGCCCTGAAACCTGGGGGCAGCGAGAGGCTGTAGTTAAGCCCGGTGACCCGTAGGGGCTCGAGAACCTGGATGCGGATATCCAGCCTTGCCCCCTTCTCGTCCACGTAGGCGTAGCCGTCGCGCCAGGCGGCCCCAAGCAAGGCGATGTGCAGCGGGGGCGCGGCGTCTACCCTGATTTCCACGGGGACCTCCTGGGTGAACGTGGTGTTGCGCCCGCATAGGCTGCACGTGTAGTTCAGCTCAAGCCTCGCAGTGTAGACGCCGGGGCGTAGCCAGGCCGGCACGTAGACGTCTTCAACCCTTAGCGTCGTAGAGCGGTTGGCGCCAAGCACGCCTAGTTCGAAGAAACTGCTCCGTGGCCGCCAGCCTGGAGGCAGCACCAGTCTAGCGGTGGCGTTCCGCAGCGTCTCGTTGCCGGGGTTCTCTAGCTCCACCACCAGCCGGGCGCCGTTGGTGCCAGGATAGTTGAAGGGCTCTAGCCTGGCGTGGACGCGCAGGCCGTGGCTAGGGCAGCCCCGTAGCGGGACCGCAACGGCGAAGCTGCCGCGGTAGCGGCTCCCGTCGAGGTATATGACCGTGTAGTTGGCTTCGAGCCTGTAGAGGCCCGGCGGCGTGGAGGGGGGCACTTTTAGCCGTATCTCGAAGAGCTTAGAGTCTCCGGGGAGGAGGACGGGGCCCCATAGCAGGGTTGAGGGGCTGGCTTCTCCGCCCCAGGTGGCGCGGAGGGTTATGTTGACGTACTCTGCTGCCGCCTGGCCGGGCAGGTAGAGGAGAAGTATCTTCGCAAGCCCCTCCTCGCCCGCCTGTAGCTGCCCGCCGCACAGGTCGGTTACCTGGTACTGCAGCACGGCCACTCCTTTGCCGCTGTCCTCGCCTGCCGCGGCTGTGGCTGAGGCTGCGAGCAGGGCCAGCATGATGAGGGCGGTTGCTGCCGCCCCTCTGGCGGGGTCCATACCAAGCCCCTCCTCTCGGCTACCGACCGGTCGCAGGGCGCTATATAGTGTGTGCTATACACCTCTCGGGGCGGGCGCCCTCCTCGCCCACTATCCTCCCGTCACGTATCCGGAGGATCCGCCTAGCACAGTGAGCAAGCTCCGGGTCATGGGTAACGACTACTATCGTGAGGGACTCCTCCCTGTTAAGCCTCACGAATAGGGAGGCTATCTTGGCCGCCGTGGAGCGGTCGAGCGCGCCCGTGGGCTCGTCCGCAAGTATGAGCCTGGGCCGCCCCACTATGGCGCGTGCTATCGCGACCCTCTGCTGCTGCCCGCCGCTCAGCTGTAGAGGCTTCTTAGGGAGCCATGAGGGGTCGCCCTCGGACTCCCGCAGGGCTCTCAGCACGAGCCTCCTTCTCCGCCGCCGCGGTATCCCCCTGGGCACAAGAGGCAACTCTATGTTCTCGTATATAGTGAGCCTCGGTATCAAGTTAAACTGCTGGAACACGAAGCCTATAAACCGGTTCCTGAGCCTCGCCCTCGCCCTCTCGCCGAGCTTCGAGACGTCGCGGCCCGCCAGGTAGACCCTGCCCCGTGTAGGCACGTCCAGCAGCCCGGCTATGTTGAGGAAGGTTGACTTCCCGCTGCCGCTGGGCCCCATAACGGCCACGAACTCGCCGGGCATGATGCGGATGGTGAGGCCCCGGAGAGCGTGCACCCGCACCTCGCCTACACGGTAGACCTTGTGCACGTCCACGAGCTCGAGTACGGGCCGGGGGCTCTGCCCAAGGGTACTCTCCGCACCCGCTACGGCCCGATAATCCGTCGTCATAGCCCCTCTTGTCCTGCGTGTGTCGCCGGCAGGGATAAGGATTGTTACACCCCCTCCCCTCTGGGTACACCGTTCCTGGTTGAGAGGTGCACCAGAGTGGTCGAGAAAGTAGTGAAGTTCATAGGTAGAGATGTTATAGAGGAAAACAGGAAGAAGGCTGAGGGCCTCCGCAGGCTCTACGACGAGGCAGGCGTGGCCGTCCTCGAGTTCCTAGGCGGCCCCGGCAGCGGCAAAACCACCCTAATAGAGCGCTTAGTGGAACGGATGCTGAAAGACTTCAGGCCCCAGGAGATAGGCTACATCGGAGGAGACGTAGCCACAACCCTAGACACCGAGAGGATAGCCAGGTACGGTGTCCGCCACGTCCAGATAAACACGGGGGGCACCTGCCACCTAGAAGTCCCCCACGTGGAGGCGGCGATAAAGGCCCTGGGCGGCGTCGACGCGCTAAAACAGCTAAAAGTGCTAATAATAGAGAACGTTGGCAACATAATCTGCCCGTTCAACTTCCCGCTGGGCGCGCATGCGAGAATAATGGTGGCAGACGTCGCCGAGGGCGAGGACAAGTTCATAAAACACCCGCTCAGCACAAGGGTAAGCGACATAATAGTGATAAACAAGGTAGACCTTGCAGAGCCCATAGGAATAAACATAAACAAGATGATCGAGGATGCTAAGAGGCTAAACCCGCGTGCCCCCATCTTCCTCGTAAGCGCGAAGACGGGCGAGGGGCTAGAGGAGCTATACCAGCACCTCCTCGGAGTAATAAACAGCAGCCGGAAAGGCTAGCACCCAGCACACCTGGCGCTAGAGGAGAAGCCGGGAGGGAGACGTTTTGCACGAAACAAGCATAGCCCTCAGCATACTCGCAGCCGTAGAAGACGCGTTCAAGGAAACCCCGGGAGCCAAACGGGTCACCCGCATAAGGCTACAGGTGGGCATGCTGAGCCTAGTGGACCCCGAGGCGCTTCGCTTCGCGCTAAAAGTGGTCTCACGCGACACGCCCGCGGAGAACGCAGAGATAGAGATAGAGATGGTGAAGCCCCGGTTCCGTTGCCTAAAATGCGGCTACGAGTGGGAGCCCAGCGACGAGGACATAGAGAGAATATCCAGCGACCCCCAGCTCTCCACGCTCGTCCACATAAACCCCGACGTGCTGGCCTCCTACCTGACCTGCCCCAGATGCGGCTCCAACGAGGTCGACATAGTTAGAGGAAAAGGCGTCATAGTGCACAGCATAGACATAGAAGTAGACGAGGGTGGAGGACAGGGGGAGCAAGAACAAATGAAGGAGAATAGCCGGCCTCCCGGAGGAGCGTAGCCTGGGCACTCCGATTTTCTATCCCAGGGCGCCGCCGCGTTTACCTGGGGACGCGTCCGCCATGGTTGTTAAGACCGGTGTGTCGCTTCCCGACAGCCTCTACGCCAGGCTCCAGGAGCTAGCGGCCAGCATGGGCTACAGCAGCATATCCCGAGCTATACGTGACGCGGTGGAGATATTCATAGCCTTCAACAGCTGGTGGAACCACCGTGGCCGCCTCCGCGGCGTCATCGTCGTGGCCGCTGCTGGCCGCGAGAGGCTGCCCAGCCAGCTGCTCCGCGTCATAGAGCGCGACGCGGTGAACGAGCTCTACGTGGAGAAGCCTAGCAGCCCCGAAAAGCCCTACCTGGTGTACATCTTCGTGGAGGCAGAGGCCTCTGAGCTAAAGGAGCTGTACAAGGAGCTAACGAGGACACGCGGCGTGGTCATGGTCCAGCCCGTGTTCGTCCCCGACTAGCATCCTCCAGGCGCCTAGCCCAGGAGGCCGGCGGCCCGGAGGAACTCCTCGCTCCTATCGGTGCGCCCGGTGAACAGGTTGAACCAGGCCACCACTAGGCCCCTGCATATCACCGCGTAGTCGCCCAGCTCCACGAAGTGGACGACCACCGGGGCGCAGCCAAGCCTAGACGAGACATCCCTGGCCAGCTCCCGGACCACAGTGGGCGGGCTCCGGGCTTCCTCGTAGCTCCTCTTCCAGAACGCCAGCAGCCTCCTATACCACACGTCGGCCTCGTGGGTTGTGAAGAGGCTCGCGTACTGGCCCGCAGCCTTAGCCACGTTGAACGGGTAGAGTTCTAGCACGTCACCGCCGCTGGAGACCTTGGCCACCTTGTGCTTCCACACGGTGACCGGCTCTATGCTTAGCGCCACGTAGTCAAAGCCCTCCTCTTCGCCGGGTAGCCAGCTGGAGAAGAGGACGCCCTTACCGCCCCCAGGCCTGCGCAGAAGGAAGGCGCCCCTCACCAGCCGCTTCACGTAAACCGGGTAGCCTAGGCGCACCGCCTCCAGTATAGCCCGGTACGCGTACTCGCCGGGAGACTCCTCGCGCTGCAAGCCCTCCACCCTCTCCAGTAGCCGCCCGGTGGCGCGGCGCCGCCAGCAGCCTGGGCGGCAGGCCCCTATGCTCTACGCGGCCCTAGCCCGCCAGGGAGAGCATGTAGAGAACCGTGCGGCGCCTGGAGGCCGCAGGCCGCCGAGAGGGAGGGAAAAAAGAGAAGCCGCTTAGCTGTAGTGCGCGGTCGTTATAACCTTCTTGACCGCCTTGAACACCTTGCCCTCCTTGGCGAACTGTATGTGGGCGGCGCACGCCAGGCATGGGTCGAAGCTCCTTATGGCTCTCACGAAGTCGAGCCCGGTCCAGTCCTCAGGCTTGGTCTCCTCGGTGACCCTAGTGTTGATGGCTGCCTGCTCGAACGGGCTGTACTTCATGTAGTTGTCGCGGTTGTCCTGGGGGCTCACGTTGCCCGTAGTCGGCGCGTGTATCTGTATGTTGAGCGTCCTGCCCGCCTTCTGCACCACCCAGTGCCTCACGGTGCCGCGCGGCGCCTCCACGAAGCCTACGCCGAAGGTTATCCTGCCGGGCTGCTTCCAGGGCCTGCTCGTCTTTATCTGGCCGGCCTTCGCGTACTCCAGGGCCTTCGTCAGGTTGTTCCACGCAGCCACGACGTCGATGAGCATGTTGAATGCACGCGTCCAGAGCCGGTAGAGAGTGCTACTATACTCGGGCACCTTCAGCTCGAAGCTCATCTCCTCACACACGGAGCCGGGCAGCTCGTCGGTGCATGCACGCGGCAGCGTCACCTTCAGCGTCCCGTTGCCGTCGCTGCTGTATAGGCCCAGCTGGTCCTTCCCGGGCTGCTTAGAGGCCACTAGGAGGCGCGCATAGGGGCCGACCTCGAACGGCACTATCCTGTTCTCCAGTACTAGGCGTACATGCGTCACCCAGGTGTACTTCTTGTTCCAGTCACGCTGCTGCGGGTCGGGGAGGGTAACCTTGAGCCACGGGTGGTAGGGTACCATGTCGTTCCTGCCGCCTGCCAGCGGGTTACCCAGCGGATCCTTGAAGCCCATGTTCTCTAGCTCCGTGTACCAGGGGAGGTCCTTCACCTTGCCTGACCAGTCCTTGTAGAAGGCGCGGTCAACGTACTCGACTATCGAGGCCTGGTACTTCGCGTAGCTCGTGTGTATCAGCTCGCCCTTGTAGACCACGCCGGGCTTGAGCATGCGGTGCTTGGCGTTCTCGTCCATCTTCTTGTAGAACTCTTCCCACTCGACGTAGTCCCCGACGCTCTCATAGAACTCGGGGTCGTCGAATATGCCGCCGCTGGCCGCGGCGAGCACCGTGCTCTTCTCCGGGCTCGGGTGGTAGCTCACACCGTTCTCCTCGTAGTGGAAGTTGTCGACGTAGAAGTTGAAGAGGTCCAGCCACGCGCTGTACATGAACTTGGCCCACGCGGTGAGCTTGGTTAGGCGGAAAGCGTAGCCCATGAGGAGGTACTCGGCGTTGGATAGGTCCGTGCTTATCCCGCCGGGTATCAGGGTGGAGGGGTGGCTGTGGCGGCCGTAGATGAGCACGCCGGCCTCGCGGGCGTAGCGCTGGAACTTCGCCGCCAGCTGCCATATCTTGCCCGTTATCGGGGTGAGAGCGGCCATTATGTC